>ENA-OQAN01000245-OQAN01000245.1-human-gut-metagenome-genome-assembly--contig:-NODE-245-length-30470-cov-2.228554_pt1 | contig 30470 bp, 41 predicted proteins | sample MGYA00242735_ERZ504527 | MGnify/ENA primary metagenome ERZ504527 (study PRJEB26092, sample SAMD00036230) | human gut metagenome | host: Homo sapiens | study: EMG produced TPA metagenomics assembly of... | reverse complement strand
ACACGAACGTGAGAAGCCTGGTATTACTGGAATTGGCATAAAATGCGGTGACTTTCTCACCCCATCCGCCTTCTAGCTGGCCAATCTTCCAACGTAACAACCAAACGATGCCCATCGGCAAGCATCGCCAGTAATTCGGCATCCATCGTGGAATATTGCAATGCGTCAACAAGACGTTGCGGTAATCGCAGCATGTTCTTCATCATTTTCGGTCAGTGCCGACGTAATTTCGGCAGCCAACGGCATGGTATTGCCGAGTCCAAGAATCGCCACATCCCTGCCGGGCTGAACGATCTGATAGCGGGCGAACGGGCATGCTCCGGCAATATTGACGGCTGGATCATGCTCTTCGGCACGCTGCAACGGGTCGAACGCCATATCAGCGGCACGTTCAAGTGCGAGAATCTGCTCGCCGGGCATACGAATCGCCACTACGCCATGTCCGGACGGGCCGGTAGCCCAAGCCAACATGTCAAGCATCTGTTCGCCGCTCGCGGGAGCCAAACAGGTCGACGTCGGAACATTGGCGAACATCGTCATATCGAATGTGCCCGAATGCGTATTGTCCGCGCCGGAAATTCCCGCGCCGAAAATCAGCAGCGTGGCGGGAACATGATTCAATGCCAACTCTTGCTGCAGCTGGTCGAACGTGCGTTGGAAGAACGTGGCGGAAGTCGCGAGCACCGGGCGTCCGCCAGCCCTGGCGATACCCGCGGCGAATGCGGCGGCATGTTCTTCCGTGATACCGGTATCGACGTAGTGGGCGCCGGCACGTTCACGAAAATCTCGGGTGATGCCATTCGATCCGGGGGTTGCGGGGGAGATGACCACCAATCCCGGCTCATTGTCGAAACGACGTTCCAGCGATGCCATGGCCATTTCGCCATAATATTTGCGTGCGTCGAGCGGTTTGCCGAGCGAGGCCTCCGGATCCTGCCAATGGTTGGCCTCGCATTGGCCCGCATGAGGTTGAGGATTGGTCTGATTGCAGCCATCCGAACCATTGTCGGCTTCCGTTTCGTCATTGAAGCCCAAGCCTTTGGTGGTGTGGATATGCACTACGATCGGGTGGTCAATGTCTTTGACCTCGTTCAGTACTTCCACCAGCGCGTCAACGTCATTACCCTGCTCCACATAGCGGTAGTCCAAGCCGAATGCCTTGAACAGATTCAGTTCGGCCATGCCATTCGACGTACGCAACTTGGCAAGCTGCCCGTACATACCGCCGAAATCCTCAGCGATCGACATTTCGTTGTCGTTGACGATGATGATGAGATTACCGCCCTGTTCGGCCGCATTGTTCAGCCCCTCGAACGCAATGGCCGAACTCAGGATCCATCGCCGATAATGGCGATAACATTGCCGATAGTGCTTTCGCCGGCGGCGCCGCGCTGCATATCGCGGGTTTTGGCAAGACCGCAGGCAGAGAAATCGAAGTGCCGGTATGGCCGAGCACAAAGGAATCATGTTCGCTTTCCAGCGGATTCGTGAAACCGGTCACCTCATCAAAACGAGATTGGTCCAAGTATGCTTCGGCGCGTCCGGTAAGCATTTTGTGCACGTAGCTTTGGTGCGACACGTCGAAAATGAAACGGTCGCGGGGCGAGTCGAACACGCGGTGCAATGCCACAGTGAGCTCCACCACGCCAAGATTCGAGCCGATATGCCCGCCATGTTGTTTGCCGTAGTCGAGCAGCGTGGCGCGGATTTCGAGGCATAGATCGCGTAATTGCTGGGCTGAAAGGGCATGTACGTCCGCCGGAGTGTGAATCGAACTCAAAATGCCAGCGGTCATCGTGCGCAATCACCCTTCCCTACGATCAGTGCAACCAAGTGCGAAATCATATCCACTGTATGCCCCGACGAGGGTGTTTGCGGGCAAAGGAGCGCAAAGTCTTCTCAACTTGAGGCACAATAGAGGTGTTTGCAATCGTGAAAAGCCGTTATTCGCAAAGGAGCGTGAACATGAAAGCCGTATATGCCACCGGAACGAATTATGATGATCCGCTGTCCGTGCTTGAAGTGGGCACTATGCCTGAGCCTGAAACCAAGCCATTCTGGTCCACCATTCGTGTGAACTCGGCGAGCGTGAACCATCATGACGTGTGGAGTCTGCAAGGTGTGGGGCTTTCCGACGAGCAGACGCCGATGATCCTCGGCACGGACGCGGCTGGCGTGTTGGAAGAAGACATTCCCGTACGAAAGGGACTTAAGCCGGTTCCGAAGTGGTCTTGTATACCTTCGTTGGTACCGATGGCGCCGGTGTGATGCCGGGGGAGAGACGCTCGATCCTGTCCGAACGGTATGCGGGAACCATGGCCGAATACACACAGGTGCCCAGCGCCAACGTGTTCGCCAAGCCCGCGAATCTGAATCTTGATGAGGCTGCCGCATTGGGTACCAGCTGGCTTACCGCATATTCCCTGCTGTTCGCATCGGCGAATGTGAAGCCGGGAGACACGGTGCTTATTCAAGGCGCCGGAGGCGGCGTGTCGACCGCGGCGATTCAGCTTGCTCACGCGGCCGGATTGGAAGTGTTCGTCACGTCACGAAGCGAAGACAAGCGTGCGCGAGTGTTGCAGCTCGGTGCCGATGCGGCTTTTGAAACGGGTGCGCGACTGCCACGCAAGGCGGATGCCGTCATTGAATCCGTCGGCGCGGCCACATGGAGTCATTCCGTCAAATCCGTACGTCCGGGAGGAACTATCGCCATTTGCGGCGCGACTACTGGCGACCAGCCGGGTGCAGAGCTTACGAGAATCTTCTTCCAGGATATTCGAGTGCAGGGCAATACCATGGCTCCCGTGAGGATTTCGCACGTTTGCTGAAATTCGTGGAACATGCCGATCTGCATCCGGTCATCGATTCCGCATATGCGATCGACGACGCGCATCTTGCGTTCTCCAAGATCGTGAATGGCGACGTTTTCGGAAAAATCGTGCTGCACATCTAGCCGATTGCGTAAAGTAAACGGTGTTCAAGAACATGTTCTTTTGGATTCTTTCGGAGGTCCTTGATGGCAGACAACAAGCCTGAAGTCGCAGTGATTATGGGGTCGGCGAGCGATTGGGAAACCATGAAGCATGCCTGCGAGATGCTTGACCAGTTCGAAGTGCCGTACATGAAGCAGGTGATTTCCGCGCACCGCACCCCGGAATTGATGGGCGAGTTCGCGCATAGTGCCCGTGCCAACGGTCTGAAGGTCATCATCGCCGGAGCCGGCGGCGCGGCACATCTGCCGGGCATGGTCGCGGCCCAGACCACCCTGCCGGTCATCGGCGTGCCGGTGCGTTCCCATGCGCTGTCCGGTTGGGATTCGCTGCTGTCCATCGTGCAGATGCCAGGCGGCATCCCGGTCGCCACCACCGCAGTCGGCAACTCCGGTGCCACAAACGCAGGTCTTTTGGCTGTGAGCATTCTGAGCACCACCGATGAGCGTTTGGCCAATGCTTTGCAGGAATATCGTGACTCTCTGAAGGAAAAGGTGGCTGAATCCAATGCCCAGCTTGTCTGAGGAAACCAATGGCCGTGTTGAACGTCTGATGCCAGGGGCCACCATCGGCATTATCGGTGGCGGTCAGCTTGGCCGCATGATGCGTTGTCCGCCCGCTACATGGGCTTCCGCATCGGCGTGCTCGACCCGACTCCGGATTGCCCGACCGCACAGGTGGCCGACTTCCAAGTCACTGCCGAATACGACGACATCACCGCGATCCGAGAACTGGCTGAAAAGTCCGACGTGCTCACGTACGAGTTCGAAAACGTGAACGCCGACGCCATCGACGAAGTGCGTTCCTTGTCTGCAGCCCCGCAAGGCACCGATTTGCTGCGTGTCACGCAGGATCGCGTCAACGAGAAGAAGTTCATCAACGATCATGGCACGCCGACCGCACCATGGAAGGCCGTCAACAGCGTTGAGGAGCTTGATGCGGCGCTCGGTGAAATCCATTACCCGGCCGTGCTGAAAACCCGTTCCGGCGGGTACGACGGCCACGGCCAGACCGTGCTGAAATCCGATGCCGATCTCGAAAAGGTACGAGCCCGTGCCGATCGCGGTGGCGGATTCCCGCCGAGCATTCTCGAAGGATTCGTCGATTTCGCATTCGAAGCGAGCATTCTCGTTGCCGGTAACGGCAAGGATTATGTGACCTTCCCGATCGTGCGCAACGAGCATCGTAACAATATTCTGCACATGACCATCGCTCCGGCCGAAGTCAGCGAAGACGTGGCGAAGGAAGCGCACGAACTCGCTTTGCGTTTGGCGCAAGGCTTCGAACTGGCCGGCATCCTCGCTATCGAACTCTTCGTTACCAAGGATGAGCGGGTTATCGTCAACGAGCTTGCCCCGCGCCCGCATAACTCCGGTCATTACACCATCGAAGCGTGCTCGTTCGACCAGTTCGACGCGCATATTCGAGCATCGCCGGGTGGCCGCTCGAACAGCCCGAACTGCTCAAGCCGGCTGTTATGGTCAATGTGCTCGGGCAGCATGTGGCACCGACCCGCGCGCTGATCGCCGAGCATCCCGAATGGAATATGCACGACTATTGCAAGGCTGAAGTGCGTCATGATCGCAAGATGGGGCATATCACCGTGCTGACCGACGACACCAGGCAAACTGTGCGGATCTTGAACGGACCGGCTGCTGATGATTTGAAATAAAACCGATGACGGCATGTTTCGCGCGTCAGCCTTTCCCTGAGGGGAGGACGGCGCGCGAAGCCATCAAGAACGGACATAGATTGACGGACGGACGCGTGGAGCGCAACACCAAACAAAAAGAACTGATTCATGATGCGTTGAAGGCAAACGATGAATTCATTCCGCACAGGATTTGCATCGCAAGCTGGAAGACGAAGGCGTGAAGGTCGGCCTTGCCACTGTATATCGTCAATTGAATGCCTTGGCTGAGGCAGGCGAGGCTGATACCGTGCGTTTGGAAGGCCAACAGCTGTTCCGTCTGTGTGGTGATGACGGGCATCACCATCATCTCGTATGCACGAATTGCGGCAAAACCGTGGAAATCGAATCGCCATCCGAAACTTGGCTGCGTGGCATCAGCGAGAAATACGGATTCACCATCGAACGGCATACGCTTGAGGTGTTCGGACTATGCCCCGACTGCCGGAATGAGGCACGACGGTAATTCCGTCGATCTCAACAATTTCGCCGATTTCAGCAACAACGGTTATGTGGACGGCGGAATCCTTGACGACAACTAGATACTGCCATCCGAACTGTCTATACCCCCTCATCGTTCTTTTGCGATTTCATCGACATATGCGTAAGAAAATCAGAAGAAACTGTGGATGAAATCGATCATTACAGCTTTTTGTCAGATATGGTCGCGAGAATAGTGCCTTGGCGTCGCCGTAAGGCGGGAAACGAAGCAACTGACACGTTACGAGTGAGATAAACACTTGACGAACGAATCCGTGAATACAGAGACGATTGAGGAACTGAAGATCTCGACGATTGATCCAAACGCACCCGCCAAGGAACGTAAGGAATTCCCAGGGTGGTTGTACGGCATACTGTTTGTGGTGTTCGACGCCATCGGTGTGGCAGCGCTACAGATTGGCGTCAGTCAATCCGCTACACGCGTCAAGCTTTCGAACAACATGTGGCTGACCGGTTGGGGCTTCGTCACCAAAATGTTCACCAACCTCAACTTTGTGGCGGTGCTCAACCTGATTTTGTGGGGCGTGCTGTATGTGATACTGCTCATGCTCATCAACCGCTTCTGGATCGCCACGCCAATATTTCTGGCGGTGACATTCATTATCGCGGTGATCGAACATTTCAAAGTATCCATCCGATATGAGGCGATTCTTCCCAGCGATCTGAACTTCCTCAAAGCCGATGCGGGCAATCTTATGAGCTTCATGCCGGCAGGCGCACAGTGGACCATTCTGCTCGCCGTCGTCATATTCGTTGCTTTCATTGCGCTTTTCGTATTCCTGAATCATCGTGACGGCCGTCACGGCAAGCTTTTCCGTGGCGACGACAAGCAGTCGCGCTCGCTGAATGCCATCGTGCGACTACTGCTGATCATCGTGCCGGGAACGTTCTTCACGCTGTATTCCATGCAGGTGAGCACTGTCGGATCTTGGGCGAAAACCTTCTCTTCGGCAATGGGGGACATGCCGTCCATGTGGGATTCCGTCTACGATGCGCAGCGCAACGGACCGATGGTCGCCTTCACCAGGCAGCTGAATCCGAAAGTCATGGTGAAGCCTGACGACTATTCCGAAGAAACCATGAAGGAAGTCGCGGCACGATACGAAAAAGAAGCGAAGAAGATCAACGCATCTCGTACCGAGAACATGACCGACAGTACGGTGATCTATGTGCTGTCCGAATCCTTCTCCGACCCGTCTCGCGTGCCGGGGCTTAAGGTCAACAAGGATCCATGCCCAACATTCGTTCCATCAAAGAGAATACGACCTCCGGTTTGATGCTTTCTTCCGGATATGGCGGTGGTACCGCAAACCTCGAATACATGGGATTGACGGGTTTGAGCATGTCGAATTTCGATTCGTCGCTCACCAGCGTATCAGCAGCTTGTGCCGAGCGAGCATTGGACGCCGACCATCAACCAGCTGTGGGGGGCGTCGAAGAATTCCATCGGACTGCACCCGTACGAATCGTCTATGTACTCGCGTGCGACCAACTATAAGAAGTTCGGATTCTCGCATTTCTACACGTTGACCGGTCCGGACGTCATCTCGCATCAAGACAAGATCGATGATTCGCCGTACGTGTCTGACGAAGCGACGTACGAGACACCATCGAAGAAGTCAAGAAAACCGATGGCAACCAGTTCCTGCAGGTCATCACCATGCAGAACCACATGCATACCACGATTGGTATAAGAACAACGATTTCAAGGCCGAATCCACTACGGACACTCCTTTGGAGGACGATGAGAAGGAGTCCATCGAAACCTATCAGAAGGGTGCGGCTCTGACCGACGAGGCGACCGCCGACTTCCTTGACAAGCTCGACGCCATCGACAAGCCGATCACCGTGGTGTTCTACGGCGATCATCTGCCGGGCATTTATTCGTCCGCTTCCGAAGACGACAACAATTCGCTTGCCTTGCATCTGACGGATTATTTCATCTGGTCCAACAAGGCGTCCAGCTCGCAAGGCAACGAGATCGACAACGCCGACTATTCGTCGCCGAACTTCTTCGTGGCGCAGGCCGCCGAGCATATGAATGCCAAGGTGTCCCCGTATCTGGCGTTCCTCACGCAAATGCATGAGAAAATCTCCGCCATGGAGCCACCTGTCGTCAACAATATCCAGGGATGGGACCGTATCCCTGAAGGTCAGAACATCTATCTCGACGCTGACGGCAATCCCATGGCCGAAAGCGACTTCGACGCGGAAACCAGCAGTTGCTTGCCGACTACCAGCTGATTCAGTACGATATCACCACAGGGAAGAACTACCTGAAAGACACCGATTTCATGGATCTTCCTAGAGGCAAGGGGGAAGAGATGGCCGCAACCGATCGCGAACAGCAGATTTTGGCGTGGATTAAGCAGAATCCTTTGATCAGCCAAAACGAGCTTGCGGAACTGTGCGGCATCACCCGTTCAGGGGTGGCCGCGCACATCTCCAACCTGATGAAAAAAGGGTACATCCAAGGCAAAGGGTATATCGTCACTCCGCCCAGCTATGTGGCTGTTGTTGGCGCCATCAATATAGACCATTACGGTGTCGCCATGCAGGATGTGGTTGGGGAAAGTTCCAACATGGGGCGCATTGTGTCATCCGTGGGCGGCATTGGTTACAATATCGCCTACAATCTGAACCGGCTTGGCGTGCCGAATTATTTGATTTCCGTCTATGGTGATGATGAGAACGGCGAACGCGTCAAGCAGGACGCGTATGCCAACGGCATTGACATCACGCATGCCAAGCAGATTTCCCATATGCCTACTTCCACCTTCTTGTCGGTTGTTTCCGCGCAGGGGCGTCAGATTGTGGGTCTTGATGATATGCAGATCAGTGCGGAAATCACCCCGGAATTTCTAACGCAACGAGAGCAGACCATCGTCAATGCGGAAATGGTGGCGATTGATTCGAGCTTGCCGTCTGATGCCATAGCATGGGTTTGCGAAAAAACAAGTCGACCGATTTTCGTGCGCGTGGTTTCCGTTAATAAAGCGGCGCGAATCACGCCGGTGCTCGATCGCATCGACACTATGGTGCTTAATTCCGCCGAAGCCAAATTCGTGTCGGGGATTGAGGTGCATGACGAGGCCAGTGCCAGAGATTGCGCCGAACATTTGCTGCGGTCCGGTGTGCGTAATGTGTTTCTTTTTGTGGATGATTCGGACATGCTGTACTGCTGCGAACATGAAAGCTTTTTCTGGTCTTTGCCGGGAAGGGCGGGAGGAACGTCGATATACCAATGGTGGTGCGTCGGCGGCGTTGAGTGCGCTGGTGTGGGCGCGTCGTGAGCATAAAACACAGCGGGAATGCGCTAGATATGCGTCTGCGGCGGCTGCGATGAATATGTCTCAGGTGCAGTCGATTTGCGCTGATTTTTCTGAAGAAGCTGTGCGGCGCAAAGCTGATTTGCTGCAGTAACGCAGGTATGGCGGTCTTACATTTGTTTCTTTCGTAATCGCGAGACACGCGATTTTTCCATATGTTACATCGATGAAATATAAGCAAAAGTTGACTGGCTTAAACTTTTGTTGTATTCTAAATTGAAGATAAAACGTTTCATCAAGGGTGTATCAAGGCAGATATATCCCCGAAAATGTAGGAGGCAATATCCATGGCGGATATGACTTCAGGAAATACTGTTCCTGACCGTTACGTTGTGGTCATCGGTGGCATGAACATGGACATCTGTGGTAGACCGACGAGCACCGTAGTGGACCGAGACTCGAATCCGGCGTCGTCAGCATGTCCGCAGGTGGTGTCGGGCAGAACATCGCACAGAACATGGCTCATCTGGGCATGCCGACATACCTGATCACCGTCTACGGCGACGATGAAAACGGCAAGACCCTGGAACGTTCGTGCGCGGCCAACAACATCAATCTTGACTATGCCGCACAGCTGGAAGGACGCCGTTCTTCCACCTACATGTTCATCACCGATGATACGGGCGATCTGCTGGTGGCCGTCAACGACATGGAAATCTGCAAGGAAATCAATCCGGCATTCCTCGAATCTCGCCTCGACTTCATCAACGGTGCCGCCATCTGCCTGCTTGACGCCAATCTTGAACCGGAAACCATGGCATGGATTGGCGAACACGTCACCGCGCCACTGTTCGGAGACACCGTTTCCACAGTCAAAGCGCACCGTTTCGACACGATCCTCAACAAGATGACCGTGCTCAAGCCGAATGATTTGGAAGCATCCGTACTCACCGGCATCGGTATCGCCGACCAGTATTCGGCAGGTGCCGCAGCGAAGACCTTGCTCGACAGGGGCGTGAAGAACGTATTCATTTCATTGGGTGCCAACGGAATCCTGTGCGCGAGACACGAAAACGACGAATACAGCTTCAAGCATGTGCCGCCATACCGTACCGAAATCGCCACGGCAAATGGGGCCGGAGATGCCGGCATGGCAGCCATCACCTGGAGCTTCTTCGATAACCCCGATCGAGATCTTGAAGAAGTCGGCAAAATTGCGCAGGCAGCATCCAGCATCGCGCTCGAATGCACAAAAGCAGTGCCCGATATCACCGTGGAACGCATACGTAAGAAGATGTCCGGCGAGATCGAGCGTTGCTCGACGAAGTGCGTACCGCCTGAATTTTGCTACATCACACGTCCATCAACCATACAAACACAAGGAGAACCGACAATGGTAGTCAAGCAGATCTATTCTCTGATCGAATACGATGAGGCCGTCAAACCATGGAGCTGGTGCCGACAACATTGGACTGGTGCCGATGCAGAATGGTGGCGTTCCGGCACATCGCGTGCCAATCGAACGCGTGCACCGCATTTTCGACGAATGCAAGCGTCGTGGCGTCACCTCCGTGGCCATCATGCTGACCAACGATCCCGACGAGATGATCGAGCTTGCCAGAGAGGTGCGGCCTGACATTCTGCATATCGCTGGCGATGGGTACGCCGCAGATGAAGCATTCGCGGCCCGACTTAAGGAAGCCGCTCCGAACACCAAACTCATGCAGGCCGTGCTCGTTGACGATGAATCCGCCGTCGACCGTGCCAAGAAGTACGCACAATACTGCGATCTCATCCTCACGGACTCCGGTCTGGCCCCCGACACCGGCATTGGTGCCAGCGGTCTGACCCACGACTGGAGCATTGACGCCGTATTGTGGCCGAATGCGGCAAGCCGGTCATCATGGCTGGCGGCCTTGGACCAGACAATGTTGCCGAAGCCATCGAACAGTGCAAGCCGTATGGCGTGGACTCCCTGACGAAGACCAGCATCAAATACGACGGCGGCTACATGGAGAAAGACATCGACAAGGTTCGTCAATTCTGCATCAATGCCGACGCTGCGGCCGCAAAGATCGGACAGTGACCGATGGCTATGGAAGTCAAACTGCTGCAACCCGTCAAAGTGGTCTGCACTGACGATTTAGGGGAGACTCTGGTCGATATCATGCAGACCGTGGGCTATTCTCGTCCGCTGATGGTCACGGATTCCTTCGTCGGAAGCATGCCGCTGGTCGTTGCCGCACGTACCAAGCTTGAACAGGTCGGTGTCGATGTGGCGGTATTCGACCAGGTCAAGCCCGACCCGCTTTGCGAAACCGTGGAATCCGGCGTCGAAGCATTCGAAGCGCATAAGGCTGACAGCATCATCGCCATCGGCGGTGGCAGTTCCATGGATGTTGCCCGAGGCATCAACATCGTGCGTGTCAACGGCGGATCCATCATCGAATACACCGATCCAGCCAAGCCGATCGCACCATGCAACGGTATGATCGCAGTTCCGACCACCGCCGGCACCGGCAGCGAAATGTCCAACGCGCTGGTGGTCACCGAAGGATCCACCGGTCGTAAACTCGCGGTGCTTGCCGATCCGGCAGTCAGCGAATATGCCGTGCTGAACGCGGATCTCATGCTGACACTGCCCGCAAAAATGACCATCGCTTGCGGACTTGACGCATTCTGCCACGCCGCGGAAGGATACCTTTCCCGAATGGCAAGTCCGGTCACGGATGCCATTTGCGAAAAAGCGATGTTCCTGCTGTACAACTATCTGCCGCGTGCTGTGGCAAACGGTCAGGATCGTGAAGCCAGGGAACGTGTGATGGTCGCGTCGACGCTTGCAGGATGGATGCTGAACAATGCGGGAACCATTGCGGGGCATTCCATCGCACACGTGCTCGGAGCGAAATACCACATCGTGCACGGTGAAGCCGTTGGCTACGCGTTGCCGGCGGTTATGGAGTTCGTTGCTCCCGTACGTGCGCATAAGGTTCGTGAGATCGGTCAGATTCTAGGTGCGGTCTACCCGGAAAATGCGCCGGACGAGCAGGTTGCGATTATCGCAAGCAGAGCGTTCAAGGATTTCCGCGACCGCATGCTCGGTCTGCATCCTGTTGAGGATTACGGCATCAGCGTTGAAGAACTCGTTTCCAATGCGCAGGCCGTAGTTGACGAGCGTTTTGCAGGAAACACACCTCGTGACATCGATCTTCAGGCAGCCGAACAACTGCTCGAAGGTTTCGGAAGTCGCTGATATCAAAGGCCATTGCCGGCCTTGCAACAAGTTGTGTGACCGATGAGCCGGAGTCAGTCAATCGTCGACCACCTCATTATCGGTTCAAAGTTGGAGCACATAAGGAGGAACCATAATGTCCAAGAAAATCATCCTTGATTGCGATCCGGGACATGATGACGCCGTCGCCATCCTGCTTGCCGTGGGCAATCCCAATATCGATCTGCTGGGCGTCACCACGGTAGGTGGCAATCAGAGCCTTGACAAGGTGACCTACAACGCCCGTGCAGTGCTGGAAAAGGCGCATGCCACCGACGTGCCGGTGCATGCCGGATGTGACGTCCGCTGGTGCGCAAGCAGGAAGTGGCAGCTTCCATTCACGGCGAAACCGGTCTTGACGGCGTTGAACTGCCTGAACCCAGCCGTCCGCTGAAGCCGGACATGCCGTCAACTGGATTATCGACACCATTATGAGCAACGAGCCAGGCACCATCACTCTGGTGCCGACCGGACCGCTGACCAACATTGCCATGGCTGCCCGCATGGAGCCGCGCATTGTTGAACGTGTCAAGGAAGTCGTGCTTATGGGCGGCGGATACCATGTGGGCAACTGGAGTGCCGTGGCCGAGTTCAACATCAAGGTCGATCCGGAAGCCGCTCACATCGTGTTCAATGAAGCCTGGCCGATCACCATGGTCGGATTGGATCTGACGCATCAGGCATTGTGCACGCCCGAAGTGCAGCAGCGTATCGAAGGCGTTGGCACTGATCTCGCCAAGTTCGTGTCTGGTCTGATGGACTTCTTCCGCAAGACCTATCAAGACAATCAAGATTTCATCGATCCTCCGGTCCATGATCCGTGCACGGTGGCATACCTCATTGATCCGAGCGTCATGACCACCCGTCGTTGCCCGGTTGATGTCGAAATCCATGGAGATCTCACACTTGGCATGACCGTCGCCGACCTGCGAGGTCCAGAGCCGAGCGCCGAAGAATGCCACACCCAGGTTGCAGTCAAGCTTGATTTCAACAAATTCTGGGATTTGGTAACCGACGCAATCAAGACCATCGGCTGAAAGAAGAGAAAGATAAGTAAAGGGGTGCTCCAATGACAGAGACCAAAAACAGCAAAATGCTCGACGAAGGCGGCAAGTCCGTCGTCGCATTGATGGCAGCATTGATGGCACCATCTTCGCGTTCCAGCTCAACGCGTCCATGCTTTCGCCTGCATTGAACGACCATGCGTGTTGAACTCAACACCACCGATGCGCAGATTGGCTTGACCCAGACGGTGTTCTTCACCTCGTGCGCAGTGTTCTCGCTGTTCCTGCCGCGACTCGGCGATTTGATCGGTCGCAAGAAAGTGCTGCTTGGCATTCTTGTGCTTACCGCTTTGGGCTGCGTGGTTTCCGCGCTCGCGGTCAACGTGCCGATGCTGATGATCGGTCGTGTGATTCAGGGTGTTGCCGGTCCGATTGTGCCGATGACGCTGATCATGCTGCACGCCAAGGTTACTGAAGATAAGAAGTACGCCAAGCTCATGGCTATTCTGACTTCCGTTAATGGTGGCATCGGCGGTGTCGACGCTATTCTTGGCGGCTGGCTTGCTGGCACGTTCGGTTTCCGTTCCGTGTTCTGGGTCATGGTTGGCGTTGCGGTGCTTGCCATTGTGCTTGTGTTCGTGTATGCGGAAGAATCCACCGCTTCCGAGACTCCGAAGATGGATTGGGTTGGCGTGGTTTCCCTTGCCGCCGCATTCTTGGCCGCATATCTGGCCATCAACGAGATTCAGAAGCTGGGCTCCGCCAATTGGGCGCTGGTCGCTGTCGAAATCATTATTGCAGCCGTGCTGTTCGTGGTGTTCTGGAATGTTGAGAAGCGTCAGAAGGCTCCGATGGTCACCACGCATTACCTCAAGCAGCGTCGTACTTGGGGTCTGCTGCTGACCACCCTGCTTACCATGACCGGCGTGTTCGCATCATGAACGGTATCGTGCCTGCTTCTCGCTCAGGATACCGAAGTCGGCGCGGCATGAGCGCCAGCGTGGTATCGTTCGCCACCCTGACTCCGTATGCGTTGATCGGTCTCGCATTCGGTCCGGTCGCAGGCGTGCTCGCTTCGAAGTTCGGCTACCGTGCGGTGCTGCGTACTGGCTTGATCGTCTCTGTTGTGGGCGTGCTGTTCGGTCATCTTCGTGTGCAACGTTTCCGAGCATCTGGGCACTTGTGGTCATGTCTTTGGCTTTGGGTGTTTCCTACGCAGGTACTGCCAACATCATGCTGAACGGTCTGGGCATCGTGCTCTCTCCGGAAGACAATCCGGCTACCTGCCTGGTCTGAACTCCGGTGCATTCAACCTGGGTGCCGGTCTGAGTTATGCAGTGCTGTACGCTGCTCAGAACGCGTTCACCGCATCCGGCGGTGCGACCAGCGGCTACATCGCAGCCATGGTTGGCGGTGTGATTCTGCTCGGCCTCGCGTTCTGCGCATCCCTGCTCATTCCGAAGCCGGGAGAGCAGAAGTAATCAATATAAGCTTGCCTGTGTTGTGTGATTAAAAAACGGCGGTTTTGCAGTCGGACTCCTCTCTGTCCGACCACAAAACGCCGTCCTTTTTATATATATGATTGCGATTGTATGGTTACAGACATTTCTGATGGTATGCAATCGCTGGGTGCATTCAGATGTTCAGTGCCTTGGCGCCGATGTCGTGACGGTAGAACATGCCCTTGGTATCGAGCTGGTCGATAATCGCATACACCTTGTCTTGAGCGGCCTTGATGTCGGCTGCGGAGGTTTCCACCAACAGCACGCGGCCGGAATTGGCGACCAGACCTTCTTCGCTACGAGCCACGCCAGCGTAATACACGTGGGAATCCTCATCGACTGGAATCTCAGGAATCGCAGCGCCCTTGATCACATCGACAGGATAGCCGTCGGCGGCGAGCACCACACCAAGCGTGGCGTTGTCATTATCCCAAGTGAACTCCGGAGTCTCGCCATTGAGCAGAGCGCTGATGCCGGCGCCGAGATCAGACGTGAGCTTCGGCAGCACGACTTCCGTTTCCGGATCGCCGAAACGAGCATTGAACTCGATAACCTTCGGACCATCCGCGGTGGCGATCAAGCCAGCGTACAGAATGCCCGTGAACGGCGTACCCTCATCGGACATAGCCTGCACGGTCGCTTCACAATGGTTTCGATAGCGGTGTCAACCACATCCTGACCGATCTGCGGAACGGGACTGTACGCACCCATGCCACCGGTGTTCGGACCCTTATCGCCATCATAAGCGCGCTTATGATCCTGAGCAATCGGCATCGGCCAGAAATCGGTGCCATTCACAAAACTCATCAGCGAGAACTCCTGACCCTCCAGGAAGTCCTCGATGACAACCTTCGCACCGGCGTTGCCGAAACGATGATCGACGAAAATGTCTTCAAGAGCGGCGATGGCGGTTTCCTCATCCATGGCAACGGTCACGCCCTTGCCAGCGGCCAGACCATCAGCCTTGATCACAATCGGAGCGCCATGTTCACGCACATAAGCGGTGGAACGCTCCAAATCGTCGAACGTCTGATACTTTGCGGTCGGAATGTTGTGACGTTCCATCAGCTGCTTGGCGAAATCCTTGGAACCCTCGATTTGCGCGGCGGCCTTGCTCGGACCAAACGCCTTGATGCCAGCTCCCGCGAAATCGTCGACGATGCCCTCGATAAGCGGCACTTCCGGACCGACGAACACCCAGTCGTAGCCGTTGTTCTTCACGAAATCAATCAGCGCGGCATGATTGGACGGGTTGATCTGCGTGGTGCGGATGCCGTCAAGCTCCATGCCTGGATTGCCCGGAGCCACTGTGACTTCGCTGACGCTGCCGCCGCGCATAAGTGCATGGGCGATGGCATGCTCGCGTGCACCGGAACCGATGACAGAACCTTCATGTTTCCTCCTGTTGTGTCCCTTTTGGGAAAATCCTATGTTCAGGAAAGTCTTTGGAAATAAAAGGGGGTGGCCGTTATGGCTCACCCCCGTATATGTATTTACTGCAGTTCGACGTCGCTATCGGTCTTCTTGACGATATTGCCGAGTACGTAACCGGCTTCGTCATTGGACTTGAGCAATTCCATGGTCTTATCGGCATCTTCGGCGTTGACGGCCAGCACCATACCAATACCCATGTTGAAGATGTTGAACATTTCCATATGGTCGACTTCGCCGGCCTTTTCGAGCACGTCGAAAATCGGCAGTACCGGCCAGGAGCCGAGGTTGATGTGTGCGGCCAGACTGTCCGGAATCATACGCGGAACGTTTTCGATGAAGCCGCCGCCGGTGATGTGGGCGACACCCTTGACCACGCCGGCCTTGAACAGCGGGGAGAGGGCCTTCACATAAATCTTCGTCGGGGTGAGGAGCACGTCGCCGAGCTTTTCGCCGTCGAGCTCGTCAAGCACGGTATCGACGGTATAGCCAGCCTTCTCGAACAGGGCCTTGCGCACCAGAGAGAAGCCGTTGGAATGCACGCCGGTGGACGGCAGACCAATGAGCACATCGCCCTCAGCGATGGTGGAGCCGTCCACGATTGCGGACTTCTCGGCAACGCCGACCGCGAAACCGGCCAGATCGTACTCGTCTTCGTCATACATGCCCGGCATTTCAGCGGTTTCGCCACCGATCAGACCGGAACCAGCCTGTACGCAGCCGTCGGCAACGCCAGCCACAACCTGCTCGAGCAGTGCTGGATCGTTCTTGCCGCAGGCGATGTAATCCAGGAAGAACAACGGTTCCGCACCCTGAGCGGCAATATCGTTGACGCACATGGCCACGCAGTCGATGCCGATGGTGTTGTGCTTGTTGGCCATCTTGGCAATGACCAGCTTGGTGCCGACGCGTCAGTGCCGGAAATCAGTACCGGCTCCTTGTACCCGAGGGAAGCCAGATCGAACAGGCCGCCGAAGCCGCCGATACCGCCGACCACGCCCGGACGGTTGGTGCGCGCCACATGGGACTTGATGCGCTTGACGACTTCGTAACCGGCTTCGACGCTTACGCCGGCTTCCTCATATGCTTTTGGCATATCAAACCTTTCTCGGGTTCAGTGTTCTTCTTGGGATGAAGTAGTGGTGTATTCGTTGCCCTCGTACTTGCTCTTATACAAGGCGAATTCAGGCAGACGCACGCGATCTTCAGGAGTAAGGGACTTCAAAAAATCACTTTCATAATCGTCGAGTGCGGTCGGGTAGTCGCCATTGAAGTAGGCCACGCACAGACCGCCGTACGGGGCGTCCGCACCCAGGCCGATAGATTCGACCAATCCGTCGAGTGACAGGAACGCCAAGGAATCGGCGCCAATGAAATCGCGAATTTCTTCAACGGACTTCTTTGCGGCGATGAGCTCCTTGGTGGTGTCGAGCACGCGCTGCAGGTCGTTCCCGCTCGCCTGTTCAACATGAAAACCCGTGCTTGCAACTACCGGCACACTAAAGCGCGTGGCCAGCGCCGCCGCGATATCGTGCGCCGGGATCTCGTCTCGATGGCACGGAACGGCCAGGATGCTCACCGTCGCCGTACGGCCGGGCTCGGGACGCGGAATGGCCTGTGCGTGGCGCCCAGGTGCGCAAATTCCGGCGAGCAGGCGTAGACCGCCATGCCTCGCGGTGTCACCGTCAGCTGGGCCTCGAGCGCAAACTTGCCCTCGCCCACTGCAACCTTTGTCGTGTGCATACCCATGGGATCTCCTGTCGCCCGCGATGTACCTGAGACCATTTTCACCTGTATTGCGACTATACAGGCAAGCGCAGCCTGCGACAAAGGAACTGTCCCTTTGCCACATTCTGTTAGAGTTGCAGGGATTGAATCCCGCTTATTCATGCGACATTGGAGTGACAACCTTGACCGCCGCAACCACGCCTAAAAGTAAGCCAACCGCCGCCGCGCTCTCCCCCGCGCGCACCAAGCTCTGCCTGGCGCTGCTCGTGCTGTTGGGATTCTCGCTCGGCTGCTCCGAGTTCGTGGTCATCGGTATCGAGAGCGACTTGGCAACGGAACTCGGCGTATCACTTGCCACTGCGGGCCAGCTCATCAGCGTGTTCGCGCTCGTCTACGCTATCGCTACGCCGGTGCTTGCGCTTGGCACGGGGCGGTTCCGCCGCTACCAGCTGCTCGTGTGCTACAGCATCGTCTTTGTGCTCGGCAATTTGGTTATGGCGCTAGCACCTAACTTCCAAGCGCTCTTTATCTCGCGCATTGTCCTGGGCTCCGTCTCGGGCGCACTGCTCGCCGTGGGTGTGACGTACATCCCCGAGCTGCTGTCCCCGCAGCAAACCTCACTCGCCATCTCGGTCGTGTACGGTGCGTTTTCCGTGGCAATGGTCTTTGTCACTTCGATCGGCAAGTTTGTGGCCGACACGCTCGATTGGCACGTGGCCATGTACGGCACGCTGACCTTTGCCGTTCTGATCTGCGGAGCGCTCGTGGCGTTTATGCCGCGCGCTGGGCAAACCGACGAGCCTGCCACCTTCCGCGAGCAGGCGGGGCTGCTACGCGAGCCGAGCATCATCACCGGCATGCTCATCTTCTTGTTTGGCGTGGGCTCGGTCTACGTATTCTACGGCTACGTGACGCCTTATCTGGAGCAGGTGCTGGGCATGGATACCGTTCAGGCGAGCACCACACTTATGGCCTATGGCGTGTTCTGCCTGATCTCGAACATCCTGGCGGATGGATCGATGCGCGTTTTGGCATGAAGGCGCTGCTGGTTACGTTTGTGCTGCAGGCGGCGGCACTGCTCGGGCTGTTTGCCGTGGGCGCCGCCATGCGCTCGCGCTGGTCTTTGTCTTTAGCCTGGCGATGCTCATGTACCTGTTCTCGGTCTCATGCATCACGCACTTTATGGACGTGGCACGCAGCCGCCATCCCAAGTCGATGGTACTCGCAAGTTCGGTTGAGCCCATGGCGTTTAACGTCGGCATCTCGTTTGGCACCGCAGTGGGCGGCGCGTGGTAAGCAGCGTTGGCATTGCGTACGTGGGCGCAGTGGGCGCCGCGTTCTCGCTTGTGGCCTGGGCCCTCACGCTGGTGACGATTAAGCTGGCTCGCTGGGAGCGCCGTCGTCAATCAGCACGGCCCTCAATACGGGCATAGGGCAAACATAGCCCAAGGTGGCGAGTAACCGGTGAAAACCGCCCAATATGAGTATGTTTATCCGCCTGGAAGCTTCAGCAGTGCAATTTCGTGTATTTGAGATACACGCTTTTCTATTATTTCGTGTATTTCAAGTACATGAAATCGTACTAAACTATGTATCTGAAGTACACGAAATTGGAAAGGCGGCCCCATGCGCAGATCAATCGAGTCCGTTATCGAATCATGGGCGACAAAGGACGCCTCACGCCCCCTCCTCATCCGTGGTGCGCGACGCGTAGGCAAAACGTACGCTGCCGAGGAAATCGGCAGGCGAATCGCCGGCGATGCGTTTGTCAAACTCGACTTTCAGACCGATCTTGAGCTGATCGCTCCGCTGTTCGATTGTCCCACCGACGACGTTGACACCATCGTGGCGCGGATTTCAGACTATAAACGCGCCCCCATTCGCAAAGAAACCACCTTCATCCTGTTTGACGAGGTGCAGCTCTGCGAACGGGCGCTCAACTCGCTTCGCTTTTTTTCGGGTTCGGGCTGGCGCATATGCGCGACCGGCAGTCAGCTCGGCGTCGCCACGCGCAAACGTAAGCTGCCTTTTCCCAGCGGCGTTCGTCAAGAGACCATGCATCCTATGTCGTTCGAGGAGTTTCTCTGGGCGCTCGATGAGGAGCAGATGGCCGATGCCATTCGTACCCACGCCGGCACGCTCGAGACCTACGCCGCGCACCAAGCCGCGCTCAGCCTGTTTCATCGATACCAGATCGTGGGCGCATGCCCGCCGCCGTCAACGCATATCGCAAGACGTTATCCATCGAGGATGCGCGCGTCGAGCAGCGCGAAATCAACGAGACCTATACCGCCGATATGACCGACCCCGAAAACGGGATCAGCGGCGTGGCGGCACGCAAGGTCTGGCGCTCCATTCCGTCCCAGCTGCTGAGATCGTCCACAAAAAAATTCAAGTACTCCGAGGTCGAACGCGGAGGCCGTCGCGCCAAGCTTATCGAGCCGCTCGACTGGCTCGAAGGCGCCGGTATCATATCGGTCAACAACCTGACCGAAGGCATCGAGCTCCCCTCGTCCCCTTCGACGACGAAGATGGAAGTTTCTTTAAGGTCTATCTTCTCGATACCGGCCTCATGTTCTACAAACTCGGCATCAACCCGAGGCTCTGGCTCGACCTCAAAGAAGATTCCGCCATAGCGCTATCTTCCGACTTCCGAGGCGCCCTGGCGGAAAACTCGGTCATGCAAGCATTTTCGGGTAACAGCTTGCAGACGTATTACTGGGTGCCGCCGTCGTCTTGGAAGACGACCGGCGAGCTCGATTTTCTACTTCAGACCGACCGTATGGAAATCGTGCCCGTCGAGGTAAAGTCCGCACGCAACGTGCGCGCGAGAACCTCGGGTCGTTCATGGACAAAGCCCGATCGCCATATGCCTACATTTTGTCCGAGAACAATTTTTTCCGCAGCGAAACCGATGACGGGCGCGAGCTACGCCACCTCCCCTTGTACGCAGCGGGCTTTATTGGAGCAGACTGCCTCAAGAGCAGTCTGTAAGCCCTGCGCGACCGCCTAGAAAGGAAACCGCATATGCACCGCGTACTGTTTATCTGTCATGGGAACATCTGTCGCTCGACGATGGCTGAGTCGGTGTTTACCGAGCTGGTGCGGCGCGCCGGGCGCGCGGGCGAGTTTGTCATTGACTCCGCTGCGACCTCGACCGAGGAGATCGGCAACCCGCCACACCACGGTACCGTTGCCAAGCTGCGCGAGGTCGGGATTCCCGTCGTCGCACATCGTGCACGTCAGGTGCGTCGCGCGGAGTATGGCGACTGGGACCACATTGTCTATATGGACGACGAGAACGCGCGTGGCCTGCGTCGCATCTTTGGCGACGACCCCGACGGCAAGATTACGCGCATGCTCGATTGGACCGAGCGCCCCGGCGACGTGGCCGACCCCTGGTACACCGGCAATTTCGATGCCACCTACCGCGACGTACTCGACGGCTGCACCGCTATGCTCGAGCAGCTGTAGGCAATCGAGGTCGCGGGCCACGCCTTTGTCACATCCGGGACTAGCCCTAGACCGGCTTGACCTCCAGCTTTATCCCCTCGGCGCAGGAGTCGCCCAAAACATCCGAAAGGGCCCAGGTCGCATATAGCGGCAAATAGAGAACCGCTCCGTTGCGCTCAACGTTGCCTCTCGAGAAAACAATCCCGAGCCTTACGCCATATTCAGCCGTATCAAGCACATGACCGAGCGCAGCGTGCGCGTGGTAATAGGAGCCCGATTTAACCTCGATCGGAACAGCCGTCCCATCCGGTCCATCGACCACAAAGTCCACTTCACCGCGCTTTTTTGTCTGATAGTAGTAAAGCTGGCGATTTTGGGCGGCCAGCTGCTGGGCCACCACGTTTTCGTAAATGCCGCCCAGATTGGGCTCCTTGCTATCAAGATACGCCGCTTGGGCGACTCCGACGGGGTAGCGCGCCATCAACATGCCCGTATCCGATTGATATAGCTTGAACTGCGATGGCCGTGCCGTCTTGAGCAAGGGCGATTTTGGCTCGGTTACGATATCGGCTTTGAGAGCAACGCCGGCATCGACAAGCCATACAAAATCTCGCTGATACTTCTCGTAGTGAGCCTTGGGGTCAATGGAATTGAGCACGAAGCGCTTGTTTTCGCCCTCGAGCATAATAGGGAGCTGATCGTAAATGCTCTGCACCTGAAGGGCTCGCCCGCTTGCATACTTGGAGATATCCCGCCGGTACTGTTCGTTGAGCTCTGACTGTAGCTGACGAACAGAGGCAAGGTCGCCTGCGTGTCAAGGAAACGCTGCACGACCTCCGGCATTCCGCCGACAACGGTATAGGTCCTGAAGTTTGCCATCATCGCGTCATGAATGTAATCAGGAACGGGCCTCTCGCTGATACACGCGTCACGTATCGTTTGGCGAGCCCCCTCGCTCACCCCGGTTGCCCAGCAAAACTCCTCAAAATCGAGCGGGAACATCCTAAGCTCGTGGACATACCCCACGGGATAGGACCTGACGCCCTTGAACTGAGTCCCGAGCATTGACCCCGAAAACGCCCAGCGGCACCTCCCGTCCTCAACAAGGAACTTTGCCATCGTCATGATGTCGGGGGCCTCTTGGACCTCATCGATAAACACGAGCGTTTTGCCTGGCGCAATCGACTTTCCCGAAAGAAGCGTCACCCTGCTGATGAAATCATCGGCATTCCGCGCCTCGAGAAGAGCATCTTTTGCCTGGCGGTTTTCCATGAGGTTAAGCTCGATGTAGGTTGCATGGTTGGCTTTGCCAAATGCGCGAATCGAATAGCTTTTGCCAATCTGGCGAGAACCCGTAATGAACAAGGCCTTTTGCTCGGAAGACTTCAGCCAACGCTCCAGCTCTGCCGCTATTTTCCTGCGCAGCATAGGCTCTCCCCTCGGTGTCATCAAATGAAATGCAAAGTTTTATACGCTTGATTATCAATGAAACGCAGAATTTTTAGAACCTAAAATCTGATGAAATGCAGAGATTTGAGATTATAAGCAAAAAGAAGGGACACCACCCGCGAATGTGACAAAAGAACTGTCCCTTTGTCACATTGCGCTCAGCTACTCGTCGACGACCTCGGCAAGCCAAACGTTCAGCGTATCGACCTCGGGGCAGCAGAACTTTGCCGTGCCGGGCTCGTTGCCAGGCACGGTTCCGCCAAAGCGCAGGATATCGATATAGGGAAAGCCCACATGGCAGGCCATGGCGCACATCTTGCCGCGGTCTCGGTCGAAGTCAAAGACGTCGCCCGGCTTATGACCATGGTGGCAGCGACACACACCCAGCTGATCCACGCAGCTCACGCGGATACGCGGACGCTTGCCCCGCGACGCGCCGAGCGGCTTGTCCCCGCCCGCGGGCTTGGCACCGCCCTCGCCAGCGTTACTCATGGTCGATCACATCCAGGCAGGCCTCGATGGGAAGGCCGGCCGACTTGTCCTCTTGGTCGGCATTGCGCTCGATAAGCTCGGCCACCACACGCATAGCGTCGGTCGTCGCACGTTGCAGGCTCCAGCCGGCCATAACGCGACCCACAAGCACCGACGAGAACGTATCGCCCGTGCCCGGGAAATACACCGGAATCAGCTCAAAGGGAATCGTAAAGTACTCTCCCGCCACATGGTCGTAGCCGATGACGGCACTCGCCCCGTCGACCTTTGCGCTCGTGATGACCACCGACTTGGCGCCCAGCGCGAGCATGGCATCCACGAGCGTACGAGCCTCGTCGGCCGTAATCTGCTCGGCCATAGGCGTATCGGTGAGCAGACACGCCTCGGTATAGTTGGGCACCGCGTAGTCGGCGCACTCGACCAGGCTGCGCATAAGGCCGATGGTCGACTCGGGCACGCCAGCGTAGAGCCTGCCGTTGTCGGCCATGATGGGGTCGACGAACACCTTGGTGCCCTTTTGCGCACGGCGGTGGCAAAAGTCCGAGATGATGCGCGTCTCTTCCTCGGTCACGATAAAGCCGGTCGAGATGGCGTCGAACTCAAAGCCGAGCTCCTCCCAGATAGCGAGGCTTTGGCGGACATACTCCGTGGTGTCGTGGATGTAGAACTTGGGGTAGTTGAGCGTATCGGAAACGAGAGCCGTCGGCAGGTTGTGGATGCGATAGCCCATGTGCGACAGCACCGGCAGCATGGCGGAAAGCGCAACCTTGCCGTAGCCGCACATATCGTTAATCAGCAGCAGCTGAGTGTTCTTCATGAGTGTCCCCCTTGGTTCGGGCGCGGCGCGGCAGCGCCACAGTGCGACTAAGTGTAGCGCAGGAGGCGTCGTGAGCAGTCACTAGGGTCGCGAAGAGCGCATTGTTGCGGAAAGGTTTCGGAAATGGGAGGCAAATCACGGCGGTAGCGGCACAGTAGCTGCCACCTATTTACTACCATTCCAAAACTATGCCGGATTACTACGATAAACCGCCAGTCTCCAACCACAACGAATTGCACTCCAGCAAAACCGCAGGTAGACAGCTTGTGATTTTCCGAAAAACAATGCCGAGGTCTGAGATTTCGAATTCATCGTAGTAATCCGGCATAGTTTTGGGCAAAGCAGCTTCGGAAGGGTGTCACCGCAGCCCAAAATGATTCGTTTTCCTCCGTCCCCCACGGATCACTCAAATGCCAACCGAGGCAGCGCTGCAGATTGAGGACGGACAGCGAAAGCGTTCCTAAGCGAGCAAGGTGACGTGAAAGAGGAGGGCATAGGCCTTGTAGCCATGCCCGACGATTGAACGCCAGATTGCGTTGGGAGCGTTTGCAGCGTGGAGCGGTTACGGCGTTTGGTAAAACGCCGTAACTTAATAAGTTTGGTACCTTGACATTCATTTCTTATGCTCCTAGATTAGTTAGGCACAAAACAATTGCACTACCTAACTAAAGAAAGGAGCGAAGCTTAGATATGTGTGTTGAACCACTCGTCCTTCCGCATGAGCCCGGCGGTGACCCGTCGCAACCGGTAGACATACCCGAAGCGGTCAGCGCCGAAGACAAACTCGCCAAGCGCATCCTGAGCGGCCTGGGCTTTTGCGGCCATTACATGCATTTTCATGGCGGAGGCGTGTCCGGCAAGGCGCCCATCATCTGCCTGCTGGCCAAGCAACCCGGCGGCGAGATGTCGCAGCAGGAGCTCGGCATGCACTTTGACCTCAAGCCGGGATCGCTTTCCGAGATCCTGTCCAAGCTCGAGCTCAACGGCCTCATCGAGCGCAGCCGTAACCCCAAGGATCGACGGCAGCTCACCATTCGCCTGACCGAAACCGGCCGGGAAAACGCCCGCATCGACCAGGCAGCCCGCATTCGCTTTAGAGAACGGGCCTTTAGCGCGCTCACCCACGACGAGCGCGAGGACCTCGCCGAAATGCTCGAGAAAATCCGTGTAACCTGGGAGGAACTGGATGATTAAAACCCTCATGGGCAGCATCCGCGACTATATGAAAGTCACCGTTGCCACGCCGCTGCTCGTGCTTGGCGAGGTGCTCTGCGAGATGCTGATTCCATTTATCACCGCCAACCTGATCGACGCTATCAAAGACGGCGCCACCGTAGCAAGATGCTTCCCACCGCAGGCTTTTTGGTGCTCATCGCGCTGACGTCGCTTGCTTTTGGCGCCGCGGCCGGCGTCACCTGCAGCCATGCGAGTTGCGGCTTCGCCAAGAACCTGCGTCACGACCTGTTCTACAAAATCCAGACGTTCAGCTTTGCCAACATCGATGAGTTCTCGAGCTCCTCGCTCGTCACGCGCCTGACTACCGACATCAACAACGTGCAGCAGGCCTTTATGATGATCATCCGTATCGCCGTGCGCGCGCCGCTGGTATTGATCTTCGCCTTTACCATGGCGTTTATCATGGGCGGCAGCGTCGCCATGGTCTACCTGGTCATCATTCCGCTGCTGGGCTTTGGACTGTTCTTTATCATCTTTAAGGTGCGCCCCATCTTCTCGCGCGTGTTCCACAAGTACGATGCCCTTAACGAGTCCGTCGAGGAAAACGTCACCGGCATGCGCGTGGTCAAGAGCTATGTGCGCGAAGACTTTGAGAAGGAGAAGTTCGCGACCGCCGCGCGCGACGTCCAGATGGACTTCACCCGCGCCGAGAAGCTGCTCGCCTTTAACAACCCCATGATGAACATCTGCGTCAACGGCGCGTTTGTCGTCATCATCTACCTGGCTCCAAGCTCATCATCACGAGCCAGGGCACGCTGTTCGACGTGGGCCAGCTCTCCTCGACCTTTACCTATGGTTTCCAGATTCTCATGAGCCTGATGCAGCTGTCGATGATCTTTGTCATGGTGACCATGGCCGACGAATCGGCACACCGCATTGCCGAGGTGCTGGCCGCCGAGCCCACGATCGCCGATCCCGCCGAGCCCGTGCTCGAGGTTGCCGACGGTTCCATCGACTTTGACCACGTGAGCTTTAAGTATTCCAAGCATGCGAAGCGCCAGGCGCTCGACGATATCGACCTGCACATTACGAGCGGCGAGACCATCGGCATCATCGGCGGCACCGGCTCGGCCAAGTCCACGCTCGTTAACCTCATCGCCCGCCTGTACGACACCACCGAGGCGCTGTGCGCGTGGGCGGCGTGGACGTGCGCGACTACGACCTGGACGCGCTGCGTCACCAGGTCGCATGGTGCTGCAGAAAAACGTGCTGTTTAGCGGCACCATCGCCGAGAACCTGCGTTGGGGCGACCCGAACGCCACCGACGAGGAAGTCCGCGAGGCAGCGCATCTGCCTGCGCCGACGAGTTTGTCGACGGTTTCCCCAAGGGCTACGACACCTGGATCGAACAGGGCGGCTCTAATGTTTCGGGCGGTCAGAAGCAGCGCCTGTGCATTGCACGCGCCCTGCTGCGTCGCCCCAAGATCTTGATCCTGGACGACTCCACCAGCGCCGTCGACACCAAGACTGACGCCAAGATTCGCGCAGGTCTGGCAAGTTATCTGCCCAACACGACCAAGCTCATCATCGCCCAGCGCATCAGCTCCGTGCAGGACGCAGACCGCATCATTGTCATGGAGGGCGGCCGCATCGCACAGATCGGCAACCACGAAGAGCTGCTCAAGACGAGCGAGATCTACCGCGAGACCTTTACCTCTCAAAACAAGATGTCTGCCGAGGGCGAAGGGGCCGTCGAGGCCGACACCGAGGCATCCGCAACGCAAGCTCAGACCCAGGAAGGAGGCGAGGCACATGAGTAAGGCAACGACCGCCGAGCGCGCGCTCAACCGCAAGGGCGGCACCATGTCGCGCCTCATCAAGACGCTCTTTGGCTTCTATCCTGTGCTTTTGCCCCTCGTCGTCGCCGGCGTGGTGCTCTGCGCCATCATCAACTCCATCGGCGCGACCTTCCTGCAGAGCGCCCTGCAAATTATTAGCGAATCGTGGCAGTCGGGCGATTGGGAAGCCGCGCAGCCCAAGATTCTGCAGCTCGTGACCACCCTCGCCTGCATCTACGGCGTCGGCGTCCTGTCCTCGCTCTTCTGGAACCGCGCCATGGCTATCGTCACGCAGGGCTCGCTCGAGAAGCTGCGCGAGATGATGTTCAACCGCATGCAGGACCTGCCGATCCGCTACTTCGACACGCACCAGCGCGGCGATATCATGAGCCACTACACCAACGACATCGACACGCTGCGTCAGATGATCAGCCAGTCGCTGCCCAACCTGCTCATGACGATCATCATCATCGTCACGGTGTTCTTTATCATGCTGTACTACAGCGTGTGGATGTGCCTGGTCATCATCGCCGGCGTCGCCTTTATGACCTTTATGACCAAGCTGCTCGGCTCCAACTCCGCGCGCTTCTTCATTACGCAGCAGACCGAGCTCGGCGTGGTCGAGGGCCATATCGAGGAAGTCATGAACGGTCAGAAGGTCGTCAAGGCGTTCTGCCACGAGTCTGCCGCCGAGGCCGATTTTGACGAGCGCAACGAAAAGCTCTTCGAGGTCTCCCAGAAGGCCAACATGTACGCCAACATCCTCATGCCCATCCTTATGAACCTGGGCAACCTGCTCTACGTGCTGGTCGCACTGGCGGGCGGCATTTTCCTGGCGCTGGGCGTGCCCAACCTGAGCATCTCGGGCATGGCGCTGTCCATCGCCGTCGTGGTGCCGTTCCTCAACATGACCAAGCAGTTCTGCGGACAGATCGGTCAGATCTCGCAGCAGATCAACGCCGTGGTCATGGGCCTCGCCGGCGCCGACCGCATCTTTGAGCTCATCGACGAGAAGCCCGAGACCGACGAAGGCTACGTGACGCTCGTCAACGCGCAGGTGAACCCCGATACCTGGCAGCTCGAGGAGGCCGACCACCACACCGGCATGTGGGCGTGGAAACATCCGCACCGCGCAACCGGCGAGATCGAGTACGTACCGCTGCGCGGCGACCTGGTCATGGACAACGTCGACTTTGGCTACACGCCCGACCACGAGGTGCTGCACGGCGTGTCCGTGTTTGCCAAGCCGGGCCAGAAGGTCGCGTTTGTCGGCGCCACCGGTGCCGGCAAGACGACCATCACCAACCTCATCAACCGCTTCTATGACATCGCCGACGGCAAGATCCGCTACGACGGCATCAACGTCAACAAGATCCGCAAGGCCGATCTGCGCCGCTCGCTGGGCGTGGTGCTGCAGGACGTGAACCTGTTCACCGGCACCGTGATGGATAACATCCGCTACGGCAACCTGGATGCGACCGACGAGGAGTGCATCGCGGCGGCAAAGCTCGCGGCGCTGACGACTTTATCACCCGCCTGCCGACGGCTACGACACCATGCTCACCGGTAACGGCGCGCAGCTGTCGCAGGGCCAGCGCCAGCTGATTTCGATCGCACGCGCCGCCGTCGCCGATCCGCCGGCAATGATTCTGGACGAGGCCACATCGAGCATCGACACCCGCACCGAGGCTATCGTGCAAGCGGGTATGGACAAGCTCATGGAGGGCCGCACGACGTTTGTCATCGCACACCGCCTGTCCACCGTGCGCAACTCCGACGCGATCATCTGTCTGGACCACGGCCGCATTATCGAGCGCGGTAACCACGACGAGCTGATCGCCAAGCGCGGATACTACTATCAGCTCTATACCGGAGCGTTTGAGCTGGAGTAGTTCGGCTCGCCGAGATGGCCGATTTGCCGCTCATTCGTCGGGCACGACCTAATCAATGCCCTCCTCTTTCGCGGTAAATCGACTCATCTCAACGACCCAAACACATGCGCCGCAACGAATAAAGCCTCCGCAGCCACACGAGCCGCGGAGGCTTTTCTATACCTTCTATTACGGGCTTACCGTTCCTCGCGTTGCGGCCCGGCTGCCTCGGCTGTCTTTACGCGGTTCTTGTCGATGTACATGTTTTTGTCGGCCTGGGAAAAGAGTTCACGCATGGTAGGCGGCTCGTCAAAATCACTGGAAAGCGCGTAGCCCACCGCATAGCTGATAGGCATGTCGGGATGGGCCCCGGAATACTCGTTCACGTTCGCACGAACCTGAGCGAGACAGGACTCCACGGCAGCCCGATCGGCATCCCACAGCACCGCGATAAACTCATCGCCGCCGTCGCGGCCCACAAAGCAAGTCTCGGACGCCACGCGCCCCAGCTGCCGGGCAAAAGAACGGATGTATTCGTCACCCTTCTCGTGGCCAAAGGTGTTATTGACCGTATGCAGATTGTTAAGATCGAAGACGCACAGCGCAACGGGCGCTTCAGCGGAAACGGGCTGCTCCTGCCCCAAGATCTCCTCGCACTTGTTCTTGTTGGGCAGTCCCGTGGCTTCGTCGAGATAGACTTTGCTCTGCAGTTCGCGATTGAGCGCGGCAGTTCGCACCGCGCGAACAAGCTCGACCGCAAAGGTCGTCACCAAGCCCATGATGTCGATGATCACCAGGCCCTCGAGATAGTTGAGCGCCGACGCCTTCTCCTGAGAGTAGTCTCTGCGAGTCGCGTAGCATCGTCGCAAATGCCAAAGAACTCCTCGCTCATGGCGATAATGTCAGTGTTCTCGTAGCCGACTTCGCGCACGCGGACGATCTCGGCGCAAAGCTCATCAAAATAGTTTGCAAGCTCGGTCATCTTTGCCTGATACTCATCGTCGTCGAGACGGACGAGGTTGAGGTCGTCACTTCCGTAACGCAAACCGTTGATGTATGAATCCACGGCTTTGAGCAGGTCATCTTGAGGCTGGCCCGCATCCTCGAGCTTAACGATTCGCTGCGTGGTACCGCGCACCAGACCGGCGTAGTTGACCACGCGCGCCGTGCCCTGGATATCGGAGACGAGCAGCATGACATTGATGAAGAAGAAGATGAGAACTGCCGTGAGCACCATCATGAGCAGGCGCACCGCCTGGCTGGCCTTCTTGGCGACAGAAGTATTCACGAGTTCAATCCCCTAAATGACAAAAGAGTAGGTGGCGCATAGCGTCTTGTAAATCATGCGGGGTCAACTCTACCAGATGATTTTTCTAGGACGGGGGCTATTTTGCACCTCGCTTGATTCGTTCGCCACGAAATGCGCCTATCTACTACGTTAACCGATCGCCCTCAACCATGCCAAATTCGCGAAATAAAAACCGCAGGTAAACGGCTTGCCGATTTTCTGTAAAACCAGGCATGGTCGACCCATACGGTTCAAACGTAGTAGATAGGTCATTTTCGTGGCGCGGCCCCAAAACAGTCTTTTGGGACGGGTGGTATCCTTGGTAGCTCTGTGCTGCAAACGCACCTCAAACGCAAGGAGTCCCATGGATCTTATCGCCCAGCTCGCGCGCGAGCTCAACCTTAAGGCCGCCAACGTCGAGGCGGCCGTCAAGCTCATCGACGAGGGAAACACCATTCCCTTTATCTCGCGCTACCGCAAGGAAGCCACGGGCGGCATGGACGACGTCGCCTGCGCGCCTCGACGAGCGCCTGTCCTACCTGCGCAATCTTGAGCAGCGTAAAGAGGACGTCATCCTGCTCATCGACGCCCAGGCAAACTCACGCCCGAGCTCGAGCAGCAGATTCGCGAGGCCACACAGCTCCAGCGCGTCGAAGACCTCTACAAGCCCTACCGTAAAAAGCGCATGACCCCGCGCGCA
>ENA-OQAN01000244-OQAN01000244.1-human-gut-metagenome-genome-assembly--contig:-NODE-244-length-30481-cov-2.322495_pt1 | contig 30481 bp, 37 predicted proteins | sample MGYA00242735_ERZ504527 | MGnify/ENA primary metagenome ERZ504527 (study PRJEB26092, sample SAMD00036230) | human gut metagenome | host: Homo sapiens | study: EMG produced TPA metagenomics assembly of... | reverse complement strand
AGTTTGACGATGTCAAGGTAACGGATTGGGTTATATTTAAGCCGTTTAATTATTAAACGTTTGTCTGGTAACATATTTGTTGACTCGAGTTATACTGAAGGTACTCGGATGGTTATCTGTTTGTCTGTATAATTAGCGTGTGCCTTCTTCAATGTCCCGCTTTCGTTTCAGTGCTTCCAGGAAATAATAGTCTGCATAATTTAAAGGTACATCTATTTCTGTGCCATGAGGAATACTGCCCACTGAATGCATTAATAAAAAGTTACCATTTTTTCCAAGAGATGCCAGATAGTTTGGTGAGGCTAGAGAAGCCATAATACTGTCTGCATAGATCTTATAACTGTTTGCATCAGGCACATCCATTGTACTAATTTCATAAAGTGCAGAAGCTATACAAGAAGCACTTGAAGCGTCTCGTGGTTCATTGGGAATATTGGGAGCATCCATATCCCAATAAGGAATCAAGTCTTTGGGAAGCCGGGGATGTGTTTTCATGAATTGGAAAGTCTTCAATGCCTGATTTAGATACTTTTTATCATGAGTTTCCCGGTAACACACAGTGTAACCATAAATAGCCCATGCTTGTCCACGACTCCAAGTCGATTCGTCTGCATATCCTTGGGCTGTTTGTCTATGCCGTACCATGCCGTCTGCCAAACTATAATCTATTACATGATAACAACTTCCGTTTGTACGGAAATGCTCTTTCAAAGTGCGGTCTGCATGGTTCACTGCTATGTGATAAAAAGTGGAATCACCAGATAATTTAGTTGCTTCAAATAGTAACTCCAAATTCATCATATTGTCTATTATGACCGGACATTCCCAACCGCGTTCCGATTGCCAGCCTCGGGTCACATCCCATGATTGGATAATTCCCGGCTTTTCACGGAAACGAGTAGCCAATGAACGGGCAGCTTCTATCATGACTTCTTTGTATCTGGGTACTTTAGTTGTTCGCCATCCATTGCCGAAACTACAATTTATCATGAAACCTACATCATGGTGCCAAGTCAGTTTTTTGGCTTCTTCTATGGCCGAAGTGTATTTATCAGCTAATGATAAGAGAGTAGTGTCGCCACTCAGTTCATATAGATACCACACTGACCCAGGGAAAAAACCACTTCGCCAGTCGGCGTAGTCACAATAATAAATGGTACTGTCAGTTTTCAGTGTAACGGGGTTTGTAAATTTTTCTGATTTTTCTATGATTCGTATTTCATTCCCGATTTGTGCACGTGCAAATGCTACATTCTTTTCTATAAAGGAATCTGTTCTGACGGATTGTTTATTTTTCTCTGTGCAAGATACCCATAAAGTAGAGCAGGCGAGTATTGTAATATAGAGGACTTTCTTCATAGTGCTTATTTTTTATAATTTGCTACGAAGATAATGATAAATTTGTTGAATAGAAACTTTAAGATATTCTTTTACTTTGGAAACAGATTGATTCTGCCTCTAAAGTAAAAGAATATTGATCATAGAAATACAATAATCATTTCAGTTGTGATTCTTCTTGTAACTAAAATTTTATAGTATTGATGTATCACTTAATAGTTGATATACCCCACTTATAATTCCTAAAGCGAATATGCCGGCTACACATACCAACAGACTGATGCGCATCGGAGTTGCTGTACGAAAATTGCCGATAGGATCTTCATTAGGTGTGATGAACATGGCTTTTACAATTAACAAATAATAATACAATGAAATGATTGTATTGACCAATGCGATAAATACAATAAGATAATATCCACTATGGAATGCTGCCATGAATACAAAGAACTTACTGAAGAATCCGGCAAATGGCGGGATACCTGCCAATGAGAAAAGAGCAAGTGTCATGACCATAGTTAGTTTGGGGTTGGTCTTATAAAGTCCGTTATAATCTTCGCGCTCTATTTTACCGTGGGTATGTTGTTCAATGGTATTGATGACACCGAATACGGCGAGATTGGCAGCAATGTATACTACTATATAATATACTAGGGATGCCATGCCCTGCGGAGTTCCAGCCAGTACAGCCAACATTATGTAGCCGGCTTGTGAAATACTACTGAAGGCCATAAAGCGTTTCAGATTGTTTTGGCGGATGGCGAACAGATTGGCTATAGTGATGGTGGCTATAATGATAATACATAGTATTTCACTCCATTGTTCAGTCATTGGCCCAAATACTTTCATTAAAATAATCATTAAAGCAAAAGCAGCTGCGCCTTTTGAAATAACGGACAGGTAAGCGCTCACTGTAGTCGGTGCACTTGATACGTATCTGCCGTCCACAGATGAAAAGGTACCAAGCTTAATTTAAAGGCTAGTCCGGAGAAGAAGAATACTAGTGCAAGAACTTGTAATGGAGTTCCTGTCAGTTCGGCAGGGATATCTTCAAAATATAAAGTACCTGTTGTCCCATAAATCATGGAAATACCATAGAGGAAAATACCGCTGGAGAATAAAGCTGAAAGAATGAATTTGGCTCCGGCTTCGGCACTATGTCCTTTATATTTATCGAAAGCTACGAGGCAAGCCATAGGAATGGTTGCCAATTCCAATCCAAGGAAGAATAGCAGGAAGTGCCCTGCACTTACCATGAAATACATACCCAGCAAGGTACTGAGGGTAAGGATGTAGAATTCGCCTTGTTTATGGCGGGTGTCTTCACGTTTTAGCCAAGGGTCTGCTTGTAGAAAAACCAGTATGGTACCTATGGTCAGGATGCTTTTCAGAACAGACGCCATAGGGGTTGAATGGTACATGCCGCCGAATAAAGTCACCTCTTCCGGCCATAGGTTTGCTAAAAGTTGAATGGTCAGCAGGATACATGCCATGGGGCGTAACCAGTGACGTTGTGGAGCCGGTAAAAATAAATCTAACAGAAACATCAGAATAAAAACGGCTGTCAGACTCAGTTCGGCATGCATATGGAGTATTGCAGTTATGTCCATCATTGCTATTTTTTAATTTTTAATTCTCAAATTTTAATTTAATAATTGACTTATGATTGGTTCTACACTGTTACTGATCAGATCGCTTATCCAGAATGGAGCCAATCCTAAACCTGCTACACAGGCGATGAGGCAGATAACGCTACTCTTTCATCCAAGTTGCGTCTGTGAGTTTCAGATGTTCGGGATTCAAAACTTTGCCGTAAAGGAGTTTTACCTAACTACACGCAGGATATAAACTGCGGTAATGACGATACTTGTTGTTGCCACTAGGGTACATACGCGATGGAATGTATCATCATTTTGGAAAGAACCTACAAAGACCGTCATTTCAGCAACAAAAACCACTTAGTCCTGGAAGTCCCAGATTAGCAAGACCGGCAATAACATAACCTACAGCCAGGAAAGGCATAATCTTCATCAAACCTCCCATTAATCGGACATCACGGGTGTGGGTACGTCCGTATATCATACCAATAAGGGCGAAGAACAAAGCGGTCATTAATCCGTGACTCAACATTTGGAGAATAGCACCCGTACAACTGGTGCGTGTCATCATCAGTAGGGCAAAGAGTACCAATCCGCAGTGGGATACGGATGAATAGGCATTGATATATTTTAAGTCAGTTTGTACCACAGCACTGAATGCACCGTAAACTACAGAAATAGTGGTCAATATCAGGAATACATCTCCCACATGGCCGCACCTTCAGGCATCAGGTACATAGCAACACGGAAACATCCGTAACCTCCTAGTTTCATCAATACCCCAGCGTGAAGCATAGAAACAGCAGTCGGTGCGGAAGCGTGACCATCGGGACTCCATGTATGGAAAGGGAACAAAGCTCCTAAGACTCCGAACCCCAAGAAGATAAGCGGGAAGAAGATGCGTTGCATTTCATGAGGAATATGTAGTTTGGCGATTTCCAGCAAATTCATTGTTTCACCACCTGCACCATAGAAAATACCGAGAATTCCGATCAGTAGAAATGCAGAACCACCCATTAACATTAATGTAAGTTTCATGGCGGCGTATTCTTTACGTCCGCTTCCCCACACACCGATGAGCAGATACATTGGAATCAGGGCTACTTCATAAAACATGAACATGGTGAACAGGTCTGTTGAAACGAAGAATCCGAATACCCCTACACTCAATAGAGTGAACCACATGAAATATTCTTTTGTCAATGGTTGTAACTTCCACGATGCGAAAGTACCGGTGAATACAATAATGGAACTAAGTAGCAACATTGCTACTGATATACCGTCTACTCCTACTGAGTAGCATATATGGAGCGGTGCATACCAAACTGTGCTGGCTGTGAACAGCATCTCTCCTGTAGCACCGGCTTGGCGTAGTTCGATATAATCAATGGTGAGGTAAACGGATAATGCCAATAAAATGGAAGATCCGACAACCATCACTCCGCGAACTTGATTGATGCTGCGCGAAGCCCAAAGGCTCGCGAGCATCAACAAGGGAACTATAATGAAAAAACTTAGTATGTTCATCTTTTTAAATTAAAAATTAAAAAAATGGCCATGCGGCGGATTTTTTATTATTCATTAAATTAATAGTATCAGCGTCAATATCAATGCACCTGCAAGGAACCAAATAACTGTATTGCTGTACGTTTCCACTTTGCATGTCACGTATTCATCGGCGGTAGCATGAGTACTCCACGCAGTGAAGTTAAAGAATTGATCGATAACGTGCCGGTCCCACCAAGCTATCGGAGTACTAATGCACCGGAAGATGATTTTCTTGGTTACGAATAACCATATCTCATCCATATAAAAACGATGGTAAGCGGCTGTGTGCAAACGTGGGAATGTGTGTGCCAGATAGTTGGCTACGGGTTGTTTCTTACCTGCATACATCCATGTAGCTAAAGCGATGGATGCTATAGCAATAATGATACTTGTAGCAGCTATCTGCATATCCAGATGAATGGTATAGGCTTCTCCGTTACTACTGATCAGATTGCCGAAAGGTATGAATCCGGCAACACAGGTGATAGCGGCTAAAAACATCAGCGGGAATGTCATGGTAAGTGGAGCCTCATGCGGAGTATGTGCACCTAGTCCGGATTCGTGGGAGTGTCCTTTCCATTCTCCATTCCAGAAAATACAATAATAAAGGCGGAACATATAAAATGCAGTCATGGCGGCAATGCCTGTCATTATCCATCCTATAACAGGACTGAATTGGAAGCAGGCGGTCAGAATTTCGTCTTTAGAGAAAAAACCTGAGAATGGCCAGATACCTGAGATAGCCAAACAAGCAATCAGGAATGTCCAGTGAGTGACGGGCATGTATTTATGAAGTCCCCCCATGGCGCTCATCTCATTACTGTGTACGGCATGAATGATACATCCGGCTCCTAAGAACAACAATGCCTTGAACATGGCATGTGTGAACAGGTGGAACATGGATGCCATGTAGCCTAGTCCTCCTTCATGAGGATTCATGGAAGTACAAACGCCTAATGCGACAATCATAAATCCAAATCTGAGATATAGTGGAGAAGGCGAGCACACGTTTGATATCGCTTTGTGCACACGCCACACTAGCGGCGTAGAATGCAGTGAACGCACCGATATAAGCTATCCAGTGCAGTACTTCGGGAGCATATCCTATAAACAACGGGAACATACGGGCTACCAGATATACACCGGCTACCACCATGGTAGCAGCATGGATTAATGCACTGACAGGAGTAGGGCCTTCCATAGCATCTGGTAACCAGATGTGCAATGGAAACATTGCACTTTTACCGGCACCACCGATAAACATTAGCCCCAAGGCCAGTGGTATCATACTTCCGGCAACTGCAAGTACCTGAAGTTGGGGTGTGAACGAGAATGTTTCGGCATAATAGCGTAAATCAAGATACCGATCAGAAAGCCTAAATCAGCAAAACGGGTAACAATAAATGCTTTTTTACTGGCGGCAATCGCTTCTTTCTTGGTGTAATAAAAGCCGATAAGTAAATAAGAAGAAACACCTACCAGTCCCAAAAGACATACATCTGGAAAATATTGGTTGCTACTACGAGTCCCAACATGGACATGGTAAACAGGCTAAGAAATGCGTAGTAACGTTGAAAGCCTTTTTCACCTTTCATATATCCGAATGAATAGATATGTACCATCAGACTGACGGTGGAAATAACGACTAGCATCATAACGGAAATAGGGTCAAGCATAATTCCCATGTCAATATGCAAGTTCGTTGTGAAAGGTAACCATTCGAAGTTATAAGGTGTGAGAGTAGGATAGACGCCTTCTGCCGTACGGCCTCCTGCAAAATAATTGAAGGCAGTGAGGTAGGAAAGCAACGCCACCCCTGCCAGTGAAACGGTGCCGATGGCCCCTGCCAGCCCGTTCTTCATACGCATACCTGCCAGCCCCAGTATCAGGAAACTGAGGAAAGGTAGGATAAGGATTAGTATTGTATGTTCCATAATTAGTTTTTCATTTCATTTAAGTTCTTCACTTGGATATTGCGTACATTGCGGTAGATATTGATAATGATAGCAATAGTACTGCTGTTTCAGCCGCACTTACGCCGATAGCAAACAAGGCGAAAAAAAAGCCTTCCAGTTCCTCGGGAAAGAGGTATCGGTTGAATACGGCGAAGTTGATGTCTACCGAATTCAGTATCAGTTCTACACTGATGAGCATGGCCAATAAATTGCGGCGGGTGAAGAAACCATAGATTCCCGCAAACATCATAAAGGTGGAAACCACCAGATAATATTCCATGTGTACCATAAATTTTATCTTTTTCTAGCGATTAGGATTCCTCCTACGATGCAAGCGAGTAATAACACGCTGATTACTTCGAAAGGAAGAATATATTGATATTTTTCCATGCCCATCAGTGCATGACCGATAGTGCGTACATCCAGTTCACCATGCACAAAATGAGAGGGCAAGAATTCATTTTTCAGCATGACGAACAGACAGATAGCCAGTCCTGCTATCGTAGAAATAGCTCCGGCCACCATCTTCCCATTTTTCAATCTCTCTGCTTTGTCTCCTTGTGAAGAGGTCAATAAGATACTAAATACATAAAGCACTGTTATACCACCGGCGTAAATCAGTAATTGTACAGCTCCCAAGAATGAGTAGTTGAGCTGGAAGTAAATACCTGCTGTACCAAATAAAACGAACAGCAGATAAGTTGCTGCACGCAAGATACGTGAGGTCGTGACTGCCAATACCGAACAGACAGCGATAAACAACGCCAGTACAATGAATACAATTAGTTGTAGTGTCATAATATCGTTTGTTTTTTATTTTTTGTTCAGGGTGAGAACTAGTTTGCTGCGGTCGAACACTGCATTCTCGAATTCTGTATCGAACCGAATGGCATCATGTGGACAAGCGTTCACACAAAGTTGACAGAACATACAGGCTCCCAGATCGTACTCATACTTTACCAATATTTTCTTTTTCTTGCCTGTTTCTTCGTTGGTCACAGATTCGCTGGTAATGGTGATTGTATCATTGGGGCAAGCCATTTGGCAAAGTCCGCAAGCAATACATTTGTTATTACCATTCTCATCAACCGGCATGATAAGCCGTCCTCGGAAACGGGGCGATATTTTTAATGTGGCACGGTTTTCGGGATATTGTTCAGTGACTTTAGGAGTGAAAAACTCTCGTCCTGTCACTTTCATACCGGTAAGTAATGTACCGATGCCATGAAGTAGTCCTTTTATATAGGAATGTTTTTCTTCTTTCATCAGAAATGTAATTTAAATACAACAATAATTACCATCAACAGCAGGTTGCACAAACCTATTGGGACCAAGTATTTCCATTCCAGTGTTAGAATTTGGTCAATACGCAGACGGGGAAATGTCCATTTGATCCACATTAGTAACCATACAACAAAGAATGACTTGCCAAAGAACCAAATAAATCCGGGAATATAATCCATAATGGCATTGAATCCGTCTAGTCCAGGAATATGTAGCGGCATCCATCCTCCTAGAAAGATGGTTGTGGCTACTGCGGCGATGATAAACAAGTTTACAAATTCTGCCACATAGAACAAGCCGAAGTGCATACCGGAATATTCGGTATGATATCCGGCGGTCAGTTCACTTTCCGCTTCAGGCAAGTCAAACGGTCCGCGGTTGACTTCTGCATTTCCGGCTATCAGATAAATGATAAAAGCGATCAATGCAGGTATATGTCCTTTAAAAAGGAACCAGCCGTCAGCTTGGCGTTCTACAATTTCGCTTAGTTGCATGGTATCTGTTAAGATTACAATAGTAAGGATGCTTAATCCTACAGATAATTCATAACTAATCATTTGAGCGCCACTTCTCATGGCTCCGATTAATGAATATTTGTTATTGGAACTCCAACCTGCCAGCAAAATACCTACTACGCCGATACTGGATGCTGCCAATAAGAAGAAAATACCTACATTGAAATCAAGGACCTCCATGCCCTTGTTGATGGGTAGCAACTGAAAGCCATGATAGAGGCGAGGATAACAATGTAAGGTGCCAAATTGTACAGGAACTTGTCAGCATGTCGGATGGTGATAATTTCCTTAATCAACATCTTGAATACATCGGCAAATACCTGTATGGTACCTTGGGGACCTACACGCATTGGACCCAAGCGGCATTGGAAAGCGGCGCACACTTTACGTTCCATGAAAATCATAATGATAGCAATAACTGCGTATGCCAACATGATACATACGCCAATTACTATACATTCTATGAGCAACTGCCAGTTCTTCAGGCATAAATGACGTGAGCAGTGAGTGTACCCATTGGGTGACTATACTAAAATCGAACATAATTTAATAATGTGTCAATTTGCTAATTTGCCAATAGGCAAACTTGTAATTATTTAATTTGTTAATTCTCAGTCTGATAAATAATGCATTCTTCAAGTAGTATATTGAAGAATTGGCACATTATTATCGGTCAATATCCGGTACTACATAATCCACCGTTCCACCAATAGCAATTAAGTCGGCAATTTTTGCATTGCGGCACATAGTTTCCATTGCTGATACTAAAGGTAAACCGGTAGCGCGGAATTTCATGCGGTAAGGAAATTTGTCTCCATGACTTTCCAGATAAACCCCGAATTCTCCGCGAGAACCTTCCACGGCGGCATAATAATTCCCTTCGGCACGCGTATAATCGGTTTCATCTTTTCCTGATAGTTCCCTTCAGGAATATTGTCTATCAGTTGCTCGATGATGTTCATACTTTCCAGTATTTCTTCCATACGGACCATGTAACGTGCAAAACAGTCGCCTTCGGTGTGGACAATTTCTCTAAAATCTATCTTGCCATACATCGCATAGGGATGACGCTTGCGGACATCACATGCCCAACCGCTGGCACGTCCTGTACCTCCTGTTGCTCCGAAAGAGATAGCGTCTTCCCGTGAAAGAACTCCCACACCTTTCAAACGTTCTTGGGCAATGACATTTCCAGTGAATACTTCATGGTATTCTTTTAGCATCGGACGCAGATAAACAATGAATTCTTTTACTTTCTGTACAAAATCCGGAGCGATATCAGCTTGTACTCCTCCAATGGTGTTATAGTTCTGTATCAGACGTCCTCCGGTAGTTGCTTCGAAGATATCCAGTATCTTTTCACGATCACGGAATCCATAGAAGAATGCGGTCAAGGCACCCATATCCATACAGAGACAGGAGAAGAAAAGCAAGTGAGAGTCTATACGTTGCAATTCGTCCATAATGGTACGGATGTATTGTACCCGTTCGCTTACTTCTACGCCCATTGCCTGTTCAATGCACATACAAAGAGCATGGCGGTTCTGGTGCGCACCTAAATAATCCAAACGGTCGGTCAGGGCCAAGGTCTGGGGATAGGTAAGACTTTCGCACATCTTTTCGATACCTCGATGTATGTATCCGCAGTGTACATCCAGTTTCTTGATAATTTCGCCTTCCAGTGAAACGCGAAAACGAAGTACACCGTGGGTTGCCGGATGTTGAGGACCTATGTTAATGATATATTCGTCCTCATCAAAATGGTTTCTCGTTTTTCTATTACACTGCCATCATGTTGCACCTCTATATATTGTGTTGTATCTACAGCCTCCTCATTGGTCATACGGAGTGGGTTGAGGTTTTCATCGTAGTCCTTACGCAATGGATAGCCTACCCAGTCATCACGCAGGAACAAAACGGCGCATATCAGGATGTCCTATAAAGCGGATACCATAATAGTCGTATACTTCGCGTTCATTGAATTCAGCACCTTTCCAAATATCACTTACACTAGGAAGCTCCGGTTTTTCTCGGTTGGTTGTGCGAGTGCTGACCACTATGTTTTCTCTTGTCTTCGTATCTTCCAGATGATAGACTACACCTAGTCCTTCTTCGCCCCAGTCCATTCCGGTAAGGCTGCGTAGAAAATCCATATGTTTACCCTGCCGCAATTTCAGCATTTCTTCATGTAGCTTTTCGGCAGGTATTTCTATTTTTTCACTCATGCTTGTTCGGGATTTTGTGGTTCATTTTCTTTGCGGTTCACTCCGCCAAAGAATTTTTCCAGTTTTACTTTACGTTGCAATTGTATCATGCCGTATAACAAGGTTCAGGCCGTGGCGGACATCCGGGAATATATACGTCAACGGGAAGAATTTTATCTACTCCGTTCAATACGTGATATGATTTTTTAAAAGGACCGCCGCTAATGGCGCATCCGCCTACCGCAATAACGTATTTAGGATCCGCCATCTGGTCATACAAACGTTTTAGTACCGGAGCCATCTTGTGTGTGATAGTTCCTGCTACCATGATCATATCTGCCTGGCGCGGACTGGCACGGGCTACTTCAAACCCGAAGCGGGCGAAATCATACCGGGCAGCCCCCACTGCCATAAACTCAATTCCACAACAACTGGTTGCAAATGTAAGCGGCCACAACGAATTGCTGCGTCCCCAGTTGATGAGGTCGTCCAAACAGCCCACCAATACTTTTGTACCGCTTTCATTGAGCTGCTTGACCATGTTTTCCAAATACTCATTGTTTTTGAAGTCTTCATAAGGAATAGACTTTATGGTTGGTTTCTTTACTTCCATTCCAACGCTCCTTTCTTCCAGGCATACGCCAGACCTAAAACTAATATAACTAAAAAGAAAAGGATGCTAAACAGACCGTACACTCCTAGGTCTTGTACCACTACAGCCCAAGGGAATAAAAATACTGTTTCCACATCGAACATCAGGAAGAGGATAGCAAATAGATAGTAACCTACTTTGAATTGCATCCACGACCGTCCCCGTGTAGGAATACCACATTCGTAGGCTTCTCCCTTTTGTGAGTTGTATGAACGGGGAGAAATGGCACGGGCAATCCCCAATGCTACGGCAACTAATGCGATTGCCGTCAAGATAACGACAACTAATAATGTAAAATACATATCTAAACTTTTTTGATTAGACAAACGGATAGAAAAATAGTCCTTATAAGACGTTTGTTATAAGGATTTCTACTCAGCGAAATGCTGAAAAAAAATTAAAAATTAAATGATGATCCGCCGGAGTGCATAGATATAATAATCTACGGCATCAGTGTAAAGCGAATGAAAGGTGTGGCAAACTATATGGTTTGTTTGTAGCTCTTGCTTTTTAAGTTCGCTCAATGCTGTTAAAATGCGGACTATACATTTAAACTTTGATGTGGAAGGGTTGTCAAGTGATATGGCTATTTGTGGCATATCTGCAAAATTGTTGGTAAACAGGAAATCCACTGTTCTTTTGCAAGGGTCTTGTTGTTGCTGGTAACAAGATGTCTGTGGGTGTAGATCTGTCGGTTCAACCGTATAATGATCCTGATCTACTGTTATCGTAAACAGTAGAAAATAATAGGATATATACAACGTATCTCAACATATTATTCATCTTGTTACCCTTTTAATGAGGGTGCAAAGATAGCCAATTATTTGAAGCTTCATTGAGATTTTTTGAATTATTTATGTATAAAAATGGTTATAGGAAGTGAATGTCAGTGCTTTTTCCAAAAACTCGGCATAAAGAGCAGAAGTACGGTAAATAACTCCAAACGCCCTATTAGCATCAGTATTGCGCTTGTCCATTTTGCTGCATCCGGCAATCCGCTCCATGAATAGGACGGACCGCATTTTCCAATACCTGGCCTACATTGCCCAAACTGGAAATGACTACGCTGTAAGCTTCTTCAAATCCTACTCCAAACAGCATAAGAACCAGCCATCCAATAAAAATAATTGCCATATATAGAAAAATGAATGCAAGTACTGCTGACTTGGTTGTTGATGAAACAACTTGGTGGTTGATACGTACAGGAAGTATAGCATTGGGATGAATGATATGTTTGAATTCATTTTTAGAAATACGGCTCATAATGGCTATACGTATACATTTTATTCCTCCTGTAGTGGATCCGGCACAAGCTCCGAACAACATGATGATGCACATTAATGTCCAAAGTACAGGTACCCAGGTCATATAATCTGCAGAAATGAATCCGGTAGTGGTTTGTAAGGAAACAACCTGAAATATGGCTTTACGGAAAGATTCCTCAATACTGAACGGACTGGTGAAAATAAGAGTGACGGTAGTGAAAAGTGTAAAAAATCCCACTGTTCCCAAATACCAGTGGAGTTCTGTGTTTTGGAATAAGCGTTTAAAATTTCCTTTTAAGAATAATAAATATAACAAGGTGAAATTAATGCCCGACAAGAACATGAACAAGGTAATAACATATTCTATATAAGGAGAATTAAAGAATGCAATACTGTTTTGTTTGGTTGAATACCCTCCTGTGGCGGCAGTGGTCAGAGAATGACATACACTGTCGAAAAAGTCCATACCTCCGGCAATCAACAGAATAATCTCGGCAATGGTCAGTCTAGATAGATAGTCCAGATCCATTTGGCTGTAACACCAATACGCGGATGTACTTTATCATGGGTGGGGCCGGTGGCTTCAGCAGCAAATAATTGTACACTGCCCACTCCGAAGATCGGTAATACGGCAATAGTGAAAAATACAATTCCTAATCCGCCGATCCATTGTGTCATACTTCGCCAGAACAAAAGCCCGTGTGGCAATGACTCTATATTGTTCAAAATACTTGCTCCCGTAGTGGTGAACCCCGACATGGTTTCAAAGAAAGCGTCCGTTATACAGGGAATATATCCGCTCAGATAGAATGGAAGCATACCGAAATAAAGAAAAAAAGACCCATGCGAAAGTTACAATAACATATCCGTCACGGCGACTGATCTTCTTTTCTGCATTTTTGCCGGTCAGAGAGGCTATGATGCCTGCCCCTACTGTAATTGCTGTAGAAGTTAGGAAAGCGGAAAGATCCGATTCATTATAATAAACAGCAAGAAAGGAGCATAGAATAAGGAAGCCTGCTTCTATGAAGAATAGAGAACCCATAATCCGGGCTATCATTTTTGTGTTTATCATCAATTGAAGAATTTTTCTATTTTCTTAATCATCATCCTAAACAGAATACCACAACATGGTCATTGGGCTGAATAACAGTATTACCTGTTACCAATATACCTTCGCCATTGCGGATGAGTCCGCCGATGGTTGCCCCTTTGGGTAATCCGGCGTCTTTGACAGCGCATTTGGTAATACGGGAACCATTTTTGACTGTGAATTCAGCCACATCAGCATTAGCGAAGGTCAGACATTTTACATTAGAAACATCGGCGTCCAGCATCATTTGGTAAATATGGCTGGCGGCAATCATCTTTTTATTGATAACCGTACCGATATCCAAGCTTTCTGCCATACTGATATAATCAATATTTTCTACTTCCGCCACAGTCTTGGTTACTCCCATGCGTTTAGCGGCAAGACAGGCCAGAATATTGGTCTCAGAATTGTCTGTCAAAGCGACAAAAGCCTCGGTATTCCTTAATCCTTCTTCCATGAGTAAATCCATATCCCGCCCATCTCCGTTGATAATCATTACTTTTTCGTCCACAGCTTCAGTAAGTCGGTTGCATCTGTTGATGTCATTCTCAATAATCTTGACCTGCATATAATCTGGTACGTATTGTGTGGTGCGTACAGCGATTCGGCTGCCGCCCATAATCATTACATTGCGTACATCGGGATAAGTTTCTTTTCCTGCTATTTTACGGATATAAGGAATGTATTTCTTTGTTGTGGTGAAATAAACAATATCATGCAATTTGATAGCATCGTCTCCACGGGGGATGATTGTTTCATTTCCCCGCTTAATAGCTACAATATGGAATGGAATATTACGTCCTCCCAGTTCATGAAGGGGAACGTTCAGAATTTCTGCCGTTTCTCGCATTTTGGTACCTATCAGGACTAGTGCACCGCCGCAAAACTCCCACCACTCGACGTATCCAGCTCATTTTGATTGGCATCTACTATATCTTTAGCAGCCAGCATTTCCGGATAAATCAGTGAGTGTACTCCTAGTTGGGAAAAGAATTCTTTATGTTTAGGAAGTAGATATTCGTAATTGTCAATCCGGGCTACAGTCTTTTTAGCTCCCATATTAGTAGCCAACATGCAGGCCGTCATATTGCGGCTTTCTTCTGGCATGACCCCGATAAATAAATCTGCGCCTGCCACTCCTGCATTTTTAAGGCCGGAAATGGAAGTGGGGGATGCATTGACAGTCATTAAGTCGAAGTTGGAATCAAGTTTGCTCAACTTTTCTTCGTTTTCATCCATCAAAATGATGTCTTGCTTTTCATCCGATAATAATTTCGCCAAATGGGTGCCTACTGCTCCTGCTCCTGCAATAATGATTTTCATTGTTCGTCTCTCTTAGAATGATATCAAAATTTTGTAAATACCTTCTTCGTCCATGCCGCAAATATGATATAGTTCTTTTACTGAACCATGCTGGACAAATAGATCCGGTAATCCGACACGTTTTACTTGTGGATTGTACTCATTATCTGCCATAAATTCCAGTATGGCACTGCCCATTCCACCTTTTAGCACACCATCTTCAATAGTGACCACTTGCTTGAATCTCTTGCCTATTTCGTGTAACATACTTTCATCTAACGGCTTCAAGAAACGCAAATCATAATGGGCAATGCTTTTTCCTGTTTCCTGTTCGGCATGTGTGATAGCCTTTTCTGCTTGAACACCAATGGGACCCAGTGTAATGACCGCTATGTCTTTTCCTTCTTTTAATTTTCTTCCTTTTCCTATCTCAATCTCTTGCATTGGGCATTTCCAGTCTACCAATGACCCTCTTCCGCGTGGATAACGGATGACAAAAGGACCTTTATTGGGTAACTGGGCGGTATACATCAAACAACGTAGTTCATGTTCGTTGTAAGGGGAGGCTACAATGAGATTGGGTATCGGTCTCATATAAGCCAGATCGAATGCTCCGTGATGAGTAGGACCGTCTTCCCCTACTAATCCAGCGCGGTCTAGGCATAATACTACATTGAGTTTTTGTATCGCTATATCGTGAATCACATTGTCATAGGCACGTTGCATGAAGGACGAATAGATATTGCAGAAAGGTAATAGGCCATCTTTTGCCATTCCTCCTGAAAAAGTAACGGCATGTCCTTCGGCAATTCCCACATCAAAACCTCTTTCGGGCATGGCTTTCATTAATATGTTCATGGAGCATCCTGAAGGCATTGCGGGAGTAACTCCTACGATTTTATCGTTTGTTTGGGCTAGTTCCAATAGGGTATTTCCAAAAACATCCTGAAACAAAGGGGGCATTCCTTTGGTATCGACAACGATACGCTCTCCGGTTTCTTTGTCGAATATGCCTGGAGCATGCCAGATGGTGGCAGCTTTTTCTGCCGGACCGAAACCTTTTCCTTTGGTGGTATGTATATGGAGTAGTTTAGGTCCTTGCATATCTTTAATCTCTTTTAATACACGTGCCAAATTGTTGACATCGTGTCCATCAATAGGTCCGAAATAACGGATATTCATGCCTTCAAATACATTTTGCTGTTGTACCAGCATGGATTTCAGGCTGTTGTTAAATCGTATCAGGCTTTTCCGGCGTTCTTCATTCAGGATACCCCATCGATGGAACATTTGTGATATTTTATAGCGTATCCGGTTGTATCCTTCAGACATTTGCAGGTTCAACAGATATTGTTTCATACCTCCTACACTACGGTCTATAGCCATATTGTTGTCATTCAGGATAATCAGCAGGTTATTAGGAGTTGACGAGGCATTGTTCAGTCCTTCGAAAGCTAGTCCGCCACTCATGGAACCGTCACCAATTACGGCAACGACATGCCGGTTGTTCTCTCCGTGTTTTTTGGCTGCTACAGCCATACCCAAAGCTGCGGAAATAGAATTTGACGCATGCCCGCAAGTAAATGTGTCATATTCACTTTCGGATGGAGAAGGGAAAGGACGTATGCCATTTAGTTTACGGTTGGTGCAGAACGCATCCCGGCGTCCGGTTAAAATTTTATGCCCGTAAGCTTGATGCCCTACATCCCATACAATGCGGTCATAGGGCGTGTTGAATACATAATGTAAGGCGACGGTCAGTTCTATTACGCCCAAACTGGAACCGAAATGCCCCGGATTACATGAGAGCTCATCTATAATCTTTTGCCTTAGCTCTTTACACACTTCGGGCAGTTTGTCTGCGCTTAAATGACGCAAATCGTCCGGAGTATCTATGCTTTGCAGCAAGTTATATAAATTATCCTGTTCCATTCTTATGATATGATAAATATCGTGCAAAAATAGCATAAATATGTGTATTATGATTACATTTGCCCTTAAATTTTAAAAAGCTTTTCTTATCGTATGAATTTCAGAACGCAAGTAGAATTACCTAAAAGGGAAGCAGAAATCCGACATTCGGATCGAATCATGCTATTTGGTTCTTGTTTTGCGGAAAATATCGGAAATTTGTTGTTAACAAATAAGTTCCGTTGTGATGTAAATCCTTTTGGAATTCTCTATAATCCTTTATCTGTTGTGGAAGCTCTTTGGCAAATTCTATCCCATCAAACATATATGGAAGAGGATTTGTTCTATGCCGGAGGCTGTTGGCACAGTTGGATGCATCATAGTGTTTTTTCAGCCTCTACGGCAGCATCTTGTTTATCTTCTATAAATACTCGGCTGGCACAGGCTTCAGCCGGACTTCCTCAGCTTGATTGGCTGGTTATTACTTGGGGGACTGCTTTTGCTTATTGGCTGAAAGAAAGGACCATGGTGGTAGGAAATTGCCATAAACAGCCCGACAGCCTTTTTACCCGACAACTTCTTACAGTAGAGGAAATTGTCACTGAATGGGAATGTGTGTTGGTGGAATTGAGAAAAGTAAATCCGTCCTTGAAGATACTTTTCACTGTCAGCCCCATACGGCATAGCAAAGATGGTATGCATGGTAATCAGATAAGTAAGTCCACTTTGCTCCTCGCAGCGGATGAATTGTGCCGCCGCTGGTCTGATTGTTACTATTTCCCTTCTTATGAAATCATGATGGATGAACTTCGTGATTATCGTTTTTATGCAGATGACATGTTGCATCCCTCTCCTGTAGCTGTATCTTATCTATGGGAATGTTTTACAGAATGTTATTTTAGTAAAGAAACGGATAGAATAATGAAAGAGTGGGAGGATATCCGGAAGGCTTTAGCTCACAAACCGTTTAATGCCCAATCTGAAACATATCGTAAATTTTTAACTCAAATAGTGTTAAAGATAGAGCGACTTAAAGAAAAGTTCCCGTATTTTGACCTTCAAAAAGAATTAGAACAATGTCAAGCTCGATTGAAAATATAGAAAAAGTTCTGGGAGCAAAGCGGTTTGGAAACCGTAGTGCACAGATTGATTGGATTTTAACTGATAGCCGTTCATTGTGTTTTCCGGAAGAAACATTATTTTTTGCTTTAAAAACCAAACGGAATGACGGGCATAAATATCTTTCGGAATTGTATGAACGTGGAGTCCGTAACTTTGTAGTGGGTGAATTGCCGGCTGATATGCAATCTTTTCAAGATGCGAATTTCCTGCAGTTGACCAATCCTCTGAAAGGATTACAGAAATTGGCGGAAAAACATCGGGAGCAGTTTCAGATTCCGGTTATAGGAATTACGGGAAGTAATGGAAAAACCATTGTGAAGGAATGGTTATATCAATTGCTTAGTCCAGATCGTGTGGTAACCCGTTCGCCACGTAGCTATAACTCACAGATAGGTGTGCCACTTTCGGTGTGGTTGATGAATGAGCACACTGAGTTGGCTATTTTTGAAGCGGGTATTTCCGAAATGGGTGAAATGGAGGCGTTGCAGACTATCATTAACCTACTGTGGGTATTTTGACTAATATTGGTGGTGCGCATCAAGAGAATTTTTTCTCTTTACAGGATAAATGTATGGAGAAACTTACTTTGTTCAAAGACTGTGACGTTATTGTTTATGATGGCGATAACGAATTGATAAGTTCGTGTGTGGCAAAATCTCTTTTTGCCTCGCGTGAGATTGCTTGGTCGAAAAAGGACAATGAACGTCCGTTGTTTATTGAGTCCATTCAAAAAGGAGAACATGCTACCACTATTAAATACCGTTATCTGGGGATGCCGAATGAATTTAGTATTCCTTTTATAGATGACGCTTCTATTGAGAATTCGTTGCATTGTCTGGCTGTGGCTTTGTATATGATGGTTCCCCCTGAACAAATAACCGAGCGCATGGCGCGTTTGGAACAGATTGCTATGCGTCTGGAGGTAAAAGAAGGCAAGAATGGCTGTGTGTTGATCAATGATAGTTATAATTCAGATTTGGCTTCTTTGGATATTGCTCTTGACTTTATGTCGCGTCGTTCTGATGATAAAGGGAAAAAACGGACACTTATCCTCTCGGATATGCTTGAAACAGGACAGAGCAGCAAACTACTTTATCGTCAGGTTGCCGAATTGGTACATAGCCGGGGAGTAGAGAAGATTGTCGGGGTAGGAGAGGAAATTCGGACTGCTGCTGCCCGTTTTGAGATAGAAAAGTATTTTTTTCGTACTACAGAAGAATTATTGGAATCGGATTTGCTGGCCGGGCTGCGTAATGAGGTGATTTTGGTAAAAGGTTCGCGTGCTTTTCATTTTGACCGGATTTCAGATCGTTTGGAACTGAAAGTGCATGAAACCATTTTGGAGATCAATTTGAATGCTTTGGTTGATAACTTGAATTATTATCGCAGCAAACTGAAACCGGAAACAAAAATGGTATGTATGGTGAAGGCTTCTGCATACGGTGCCGGTTCATACGAGATAGCTAAAACACTGCAAGATCACCGTGTGGATTACTTGGCGGTAGCTGTGGCTGATGAAGGTTCGGATTTGCGGAAAGCGGGAATCACCTGTTCCATTATGATTATGAATCCTGAGTTGACAGCATTCAAGACCATGTTTGATTATAAATTGGAACCCGAGGTTTACAGTTTTCATTTATTGAATGAACTGATTAAAGCTGCTGAGAAAGAAGGCGTAACGAATTTCCCCATTCATATTAAATTGGATACGGGGATGCACCGTTTGGGTTTTGCACCCGAAGAGATTCCAGACTGATAGACCGTCTGAAGAAGCAGACAGCTGTTATTCCACGTTCTGTATTCTCTCATTTGGTAGGCAGTGACGGGGCTCAGTTTGATTCGTTTACGCGCAGACAGATAGAAATGTTTGAAGCTGCTTCTGAATGTTTGCAGGAGCTTTTCAGCATAAGATATTGCGTCATATCTGTAATACAGCCGGGATAGAACGCTATCCGGGTGCTCAGTTCGATATGGTGCGTTTGGGAATCGGTCTTTATGGAATTGATCCGTTTACCTATCAGATTATCAATAATGTAAGTACATTAAAAACCACTATTCTTCAGATTCATGAGGTTCCTAAGGAAGAAACAGTGGGGTATAGTCGTAAAGGACATTTGGAAAGGGATTCCCGTATTGCCGCTATTCCTATCGGCTATGCCGACGGACTGAACCGACGTTTGGGAAATGGACATGCCTATTGTTTGGTGAATGGGCAGAAAGCGTCATACGTGGGTAATATCTGTATGGATGTGTGCATGATTGATGTGACGGATATTGATTGTAAGGAAGGGGATAAAGCTATCATCTTCGGAGATGATTTACCGGTCACTGTTCTGTCAGAGATTCTGGAAACTATTCCATACGAGATCTTGACCAGTGTGTCTAATAGGGTAAAACGAGTTATTACCAGAATTAACGAAAAAAAGAACGAAAGAAAAAGACATGAAAAGGATGAACATACGTTACTTTTGCGTATCTTTAGGAAGTTACTAAAAATAGATAGCTATGAAACGTATATTCTTCCTTTTGTTATGTTTTTGTTTCTCGGTGTTGTCATTTGCCCAGAGAACGAATGAGGCTAAGCAGTTGACCAAACAGGACTCTTTGCGTTTGCAGCAACTATTGAGCGGTCAAGTCGAAATTGTGATAGATGATGAAACACAGAAAGAAATTGACAGATTGTTCAATCCTGAAAAGTGGAAAATGAAATCAACTCCCTTCCCTAAAAAAAACATGAAGTTTGAAACGGAACTTCCTCGTTATTATATCTCTCAAGTGGATACAATAGATGGTAGAGGGTATATCAGACTATTGCCGTACGGACCGTTTGAAACTCCGGAAGAGGAACAAATTTATGTAGAGATTCCTATCAACAAAGAGTTGCTGGCAGGCTATGATTCTCGTTTGGAACCTGCGCCGGCAGGCAAATTTACTCCTAGTGCTTTGATGGTGGGGGCGGGTATCAGTGCTACGTTTGATGCCGATAAGCTGCTCGGAATCATTTTCAGTAAGAAAATGCGTGCAAAAGCCCGTAATGCCAAAGAGGCTGATGCTTGGAAGAGTTATTGAACTATTGAGTAAAGAAACGAATGCCGGATATATGTGGAATACACCGGAATTTTGTGAATTTCATGTTGAAAAAATAGGAGCCACGTTTGGATAGTGCCAGACGTGGCTTGTGATTAGATCTTGTTGAATTTGATTTATTCAACTGCTGATTTTATTTTATATTATTTATACTTACCTTTTTCCAAATGAAATTGTCAATCATTTCTTTGTCGCATTTCCCGTTTTTAGCTTTAATGTTCAGGTTTTCGAATGTAAAGTTAGTAAGTTGATATTGATCAGACTTTTCTACACTGAAGAAATTATCGCATTTAAAATCAATGTTTCTCATTGTCACATGGTTTGAGTAAGAAATGGGAATGTCTTTTCGATCTTTCAGGTCAAAGAATTGCGTCCAAGGTTTGATATACAGAAAATGATCTGCATCTCCGGTGATATCTTCTACCAGAATATATTCATATTGTTGAGGTGTGTCCGGCCGCATCTTTAACCATAACAAACGATTGGCATTGGTGATGTGAATGCGTCGCAAGATAATATTGCGATTGTGGATGGATTCGCTTCCACAAGTGAGGGCGCGTGGCAGAAACCGTATGTACAATCTTCTATGATGATGTTGGAATTTCCTCCATTATTCGGGTCTTGGTCTGCCCAAGGGCCTTTGCCGCCTTTTAAAGCTATGGCGTCATCATTGACAGACATATAGCAGTTCTTTACCAGTACATTGCTGCATACATCAATATCAATGGCATCCGTACTTGGAGCCTTTACCGGTCTCTCCGGTGAGAAAATATAGAGGTTCAATATTTTTATGTGATTACATTTATAAAGATGGGTAGTCCAAAAGGGAGAGTTAATGAGGCGTACTCCTGAGAGTTGGACGTTATTGCTATGGGAAATATGAACCAGCCGGGGACGTAATTCATCCATATTGGTACATTGGGGATTGACTTTTCGACGAAGCCAAAATGATTTCCAATATCTTAATCCGTTACCATCAATAGTTCCTTTTCCAGATAACGTAAAGCCATCCACTTTGTCGGCATTGACCAACGCCGCGAAATATTTCAAGCTTTGCCCTTCCATGCGGGTGTCTATGATGGGGAAGTTGCTGATATCATCACTTCCTTCAACACAGCTCCTTCCTCCAGATGCAGGTGTGTTTTGGGTTTGAAGAACAGCGCTCCGCTTAAATAGGTTCCTTTGGGAATAACGATAACTCCGCCACCATTTTGTGCGGCAGCATCGATGGCAGATTGTATTTTCTCTGTTTGTAACAGGGTACTGTCATTGATGACGCCGTAATCTGTCAGAATGTATTTTTTACCTAATGTGTTTATATCTACTATTTTACTGTCCTTAAACCAATCGGATACAGGTGTGCCGTCCGGAAATTTTTCTTGTGCCAAAGACGGAAGGCATAGAAAGACGGCACATACAAAAGTTATTAATTTCATGATTCTGCTATTAAATTAATCACTATTCACTTGTTTATTGTCGGAAATCAAACATCAAATTAAGGTGTAGTCCTTCATCCCCCGATTTGATACGGATATTACCCGGCTGGCTGTTCGGCCCTTGTTGCTCAATTGGTTTAAAGGAGCAAATAGCCGGGATGTCCAGCAGGAAGGATATATCCCCTTCAGGGAATTTGGGCATGGTGTCTTTTACGCGTCCTTTCGGTTCTTCGGGAGTGAACACATGGAAGAAGATACCGTCATTCCGGGAATAAATGGTGAACGGTGTTGTGTCACTTTCCAAAGTGGCCCAATACATATTGGCATGATATCCTTTAAATTCCGGATAAACCAGATTTTCAAAACTTTCTCCGGTAATGGTATTGTTATACTCTTTGTGCCATACTCCATAATTCGTTCCCGGAATCCGGTTTTTCCAGACACGGTATGGACCGCGGCCCATCCATTTCATGCCGGAGCAATTCTTTTCAGGATAAGAGAAAGTCAGACCGAGATTGAATACTTTGGAGTCCATGAAAGCATCATCAAATCCACCTCCGCCGGAAGCCCGGTTCAGCAGAATGGCATCCATATAGAGTAGTCCTTTGTCCGTAAGACGCCATACGATGGAGTCGGCGGCACCTTTGTATTTGGCACAGTAAACAGCCCCCTCGTTGCTGTTGCGGACATAGCTCAATGTTGGTTCGTAGCGCATTTTCATGCCCACTGCCACAGGGCCGTCTTTGAATGGAACTTCTGTTCCTCCTGATGTGATACGGCTGATCATGCCGGTAGCCGGGTTAAAAGTGACGGTTACACGGTCGCTTTTCAGTTCGATGGTGGTAGCGGTTTGAGTGGCGGTTGCCGGCTGTACCGTTTCCAGAGTCATCGGAGTCTGTGCCATTTTATGATCAAAGTATTGTTTTGCCAGTCGGATAGGATAGTCCAGTTACAGATACTTTTCCCCTCTTTGTCAAAAGCCTCTAACTCCAGTACATCACCTTCCCGGAAAGAAGCAGGAAGAGTGAAGCGGGCTTTTCCAGTTTCACCCGGTGTGATGGCAGGCAGTTGTACATGGCCTTCTGCGATAACTTTACCGCTTTCCATTGCATCTTTCAAAGGTGTTTCGCAAGTACGTATTTTGTAAGTCATGCGACATTTGTCCAAGTTAGTATAAGTATATTCATTAGTAACCAGGAAGCTGCCGTCAAAGTGGTCAGTAATCAGCAGCGGTTTTAACTGGATGGGCGACCATTGTGCGCGGATAGCATAGTAACTTCCTTCTTTTTCTCTACGCGGACCTACTACCCCGTCAGGAGCATTGGATTTATCTGAATCCAATATGCCTCCTTTATCAGAACGTTGGGAGCTTCGTCACAGAATACCCAGATAAAGCCTCCGGCAAACATGGGGTTCGTGCACCAACGATCCCAAAAGTCACGTAGTCCGGCACCACCTCCCTGATCATACATGGCATGCATGAATTCGGTAGGCATAAATACTTTATAGCCGTTGGTAAAACGTGCCACTCCGGTCAGATAAGTGGGATAATGGTGGGTGTCCAGATCATTGAAATCGCCCAAGGATGTACCATGTGGCGTTTCTGTAATTTATCGTATTTGGCGAATAAAGGATCAAGATTATAATTCCATCCTCCTTCGTTGCCATTACTCCAAATAATGATGGAAGGATGATTCACATCGCGTTCTATCATTTCTTTGACTAATTTAGGACCTACTTTTGAATCGTATCCGTTTTGCCATCCTGCCAGTTCATCCATATAGACAATTCCTAATGAATCACACATATCCAGGAAATGTTCATCAGGCGGATAATGTGAACGGACTGCATTCATATTCATCTCTTTTACCAGCAAGGCATCCTGACGCTCATAGCTGCACTGGTAGCACGACCTCCATCTACGGAAAAAGAATGGCGGTTGACACCTTTCACCACGAGTTTGGTGCCATTCAGATAAACTCCGTCTTGTGGAAAGAATTCAATGGTGCGGAAACCTATCCGCGTTTCACGGCTTTGCACCGTTTTCCCTTCGGGGTCTTTCAGTTCCAATCTGGCTACGTACAGATTGGGGTCCTCTGTAGACCAAGGTTGGATGTTCATCCAGTTCCCTTCCACCAACTGTTCCTTGTTCGAATCCTTAATCTGATGAGAAATGCTAGATTTGTTTTCTTGAGTGTATATGTCTTTCCATCCTTTAATGAACGGACGGAAACAGACAATTCATATCCTTTGGCATCTCCTTCCATTTCTATTGCCGCTTGCAATTTTCCATGCTGATCGGCGTTCAGAATAAAATGTCGCATGTGGACTGCCGGGACAACTTCCAGCCATACAGGTCTGTAAATACCACCATACAGCCACCAGTCGGCTTTACGTTCGGCTGCATTGATGGATTTGTTGGCTGATTCTTTAGCTATCTTTACTTCAAGCAGGTTCTTTTTGCCGGGCTTCAATAAATCGGTGATATCATAACTGAAGCGGTAGAATCCTCCCTGATGCATCTCGCCTGCGGGTTTTCCATTGATGAAAACTTCCGTGTCGGTCATCACTCCGTCAAAGAATATTTTTATCCGCTCACCGGAAGTTGTTGCCGGGGATTCAAATTTATATCGATAAATGCCCGTTTCGTCGCTTGGCCTTTCACCTTTTATAGTGTACCAACGACCGTAAGTATATTCTCCGAATCCTTGCAGTTCCCAGTTGCAGGGTACTTCGATCTTTTTCCATTTTCCACTGTTTTGTCCTCCTGAACAAAAGAACTCCCAAGTCCTGGTGTCGTCAATACCGGTTCCCGATAAATAGATACGTTCGGGGTGCGGAGCTTGTGCCTGCACAGTTGGTCCACTCCACAGGGCAGCTATTACTAAAGCTGTCAGTTTGGTCCATTTGTTTTTCATAATACCATTGAATACTGTTTTCATGATACAAAAATAAGGCGGGATAAACCCGCCTTACAATGGAAAATCATACATTATGATGAAAATGATACAGTTATAGGGAATTAATATGCCGATAGAATTATTTTATTTCTATTCTCATGGGAGATTCCTTTTTATATTCAACCTTTTCCTGATTGGCATTTATGTTTCTTGAAAATAATGTTTTTGGATTTCTTACCTTCTACATTCACCCTAATTTCTTCACTAGGGAGTTTGAAATGTATATCCTCGAACAGGATGTCTTTTCCATCCAATATGTGAATGTCATTATGCAGCGATTCTATCGTCAGCTTCCGCATCGTAAATCCGGCGGCATCATTCAGGGCGCCGATTAATTTCTTGCATTTGATCTCTCCATTTTCTATCACTACCTGGTTGAAAGGTATTTCAGGAATACCATTGGCGGTAAAGAACTGGTCGGCTGATTCTACAATGAAATCTTTGATCAGGATATTCTTTACATCAGGTGTCAGCCGGTTTACTTTTCTTGCCGGATAGCGTGCGGCCAGTTCGCCCATATAATAAGCACTGCCCAACAAATCCCAAGTAAAGGCTTTTCCTACATTGATCATGCGCAGTCTCTCATAGTAAGTGTTGTCACTGCCTCCTCCACGGTTGCGTCGCGTTTTGAAACGGATGCCGGTACGAGTGCCGTCAAATACACAATCGTGTACATACAGATTCTTGATCACTCCGGCTGTTTCACTACCACAAGTAATCCCGCCATGTCCATGCTGGGCCAGCGAGTAGCGGATAATTACGTTTTCTGTAGGTTTGCCTACACGTAATCCGTCTTCTGCTCTACCGGCTTTCAGGGTAAAGCAATCATCACCGCAGTTCAGCGTGCAGTATTCAATTAATACATTTTTACAAGATTCTATATCAATACCGTCTCCGCTGGGCACCTTGGTGGAATTAACGGTAATGCCTCTTATAATTACATTCTCGCAATAAATGGGTACCACATTCCATAAGGTGCTTCTTTCCATCGTGATCCCTTCTATTAATACATTGGTACAGTTGATAGGAGAGATTGTTTTAGGACGATAGAAAGTCCTGCCTTCCATACCGTCATAGATACGTTGTTCTATAGGCATGTCCCACGGGACATCTTTTTCTACCACTGAAGCACCGTTAGGACGTTTTCTGATTTCAGCATCCATAGATGGTCCGTAAATGGTTCCTTCTCCTGTAATGGCGATGTTGTTTTCCCCATTGGCGTAAATAAAGGCGGCCGGCCCCATTATTTCTACCCCTTCATGCGTGTGAAAACCGCCGGTAGATAATCTTCCGCACGACCGGAAAACTCTATTTCGGCTCCTTTGGCTAAATGTAGATTAACATTACTTTTCAGTACAATACGGGCCGATTTCCATTTTCCCTCAGGAATGACGACTGTTCCTCCTCCTTGTTTGCTGACTTCAGCAATCGTCCGGTTCACTAAATCTGTAATAGGGGCATCTTCTGTCATTCCTTTGTTTTTCATATTGACGATGAAATCGGGAAAAACGGGACGCTTCGGCTGAGGCATATTGAAATATGCATTCTTGATCGGAACGATATTCCGGGGCATTGCTTGTGCACCGACTTCATTTAAATAGGGGATAGCTGGTTTCAGTTCTGCTGTCAGCTTATCCAATACTTCCGGATTTAATTTTACTTTTACCATTCCGATGGGGTGGAAGCGCGTATCATCCCAAGCTGTATAAACAATGGTATATACATTATCTCCTTCGGGTATCAGGCAAAGCGGAGTCCTCATGACAGTCCACCATTTTTTAACTTTGGTATCTATGGCGATATAACGTGCTTTGCTCCAGTTTTTTCCGTCTATGGATAAAGTGTATCCCATTCTGTTGGGTAAGTTTAAATAGTTCGGCCCGCCGTCAAACATCGCTATGTAGGTTCCGTTGGGTAATTTGGATACGATAGGATTCTCTACAAACTGCGGGTGAATGGAAGTTATCGGATTGATTTCCTCACCCATACGTTTCCATGGTCCTTCCAACGTTTCTGATTCGGCCAGTCCCACAGCCCATACCTTGCGCTTTTCCCCTCCTTTCAAGGGATAATCTGCACGGGTTTCGTAAGGATAAGCTCCACTGATAAACGCATTCCAGCCTTTATCCACTTTATATGGGAAGAAAGAAGCGACCCCTTGCCGTCCTTCCCAAAGTTGGGAGTCCAGTCCCGGTTCTATAATGATTCCCATATCTCGGTAAGGACCGCCTATTCCTTCTAGACCTTCCTTTTCGGATTCACATCTCCAGATGCGGCCGAAAGAATGATTGGGTGCAATTTCTTTATCTGTGGTGTAGGCCAGATAAAATCCGTACCATCGGTTGTTTTCCTCGCTGAATACAGGCATATAAGACCAGATGGCGGAACGGCGGTCATTCATGGGATTGTCTTCATGTACCAATGCATAGACACCGCTTGATTCCAATATAGTGGATTGGCGTGTCCAGTGAACACCATCAGTGCTGGTCCAGTGTCCTATACGTGTCTTTACTCTGTCGTGATAGGCAGGCATCCCTTTCACACCGGCGCGTTCGGTAGGAAACATGTGATAAGTACCTTTTATTTTTACGATAGAGCCTCCTTCAAATCCTCCTTGAATCCCTTCTGTACCTGGCATTCCTGCGTTGATAACGGGGGCTTCAGGTCCTCCGATAACAGTAAATAAAGATTCTCCTTCGGTGATTCCATCGATATGGAATGATATACTATCTGTTTTATCAGTCGTTTTGATACTTTTGCTTTCCATCTTTTGAGCGATGGCTTGCGTACCCGCCAGACATAATCCGATACACAGTCCCCAAAAAGCGTTTCTTGTCATACTTAGTCTTTTTGATTTCAAAATAGCGTAGTTCTCTTTAATTTTTTGAGTTTCAAAAGATAAGCGGAGCATAGAAAATAGGCAGGTAACGATTAGGTGACGAAAATCCATCGCTCGCTTGCGTTTTTCTGCATAACCTCAAATAACTCTTCAACTACAAAAGTAGTTAATTTACTTGACCTTAGCAAGTTTTTACGAAAGATTTTTAAGGGAGATCAGGTCCTGTTTCGGGCTTGGTTTCCTTTTTTATTTCATCTGTAAGCCCCCTCTTTTTACTGTGTTCATCCTCTCTCCGAACAGCTTATTTCCGGTGATTAGCTTTTATTCCTTCAAAAAAGATTAAAAAATACATCATTGATACATAATGGTTTGCTGACAAAATATGGGGCTGGCGGTATCCGTCAGCCCTATGTTCACCTTCCGATTTTTCCAAACTTTGCAGGCGAAGAAAGACAAAAACAGTATCGGACTAAAAACAACCGACAAATGGAAGAAGGCAAGAATGAAATCATGGAGCTCAGGCAGATGATCGAAGGCTGCTTCGAGCGTCAGAACAAGCTCATCGCCCGTCTGGAAATGGAGCTGGAAGCACTCAGTAACTTCAACGGCAAGCAGATGCTGGACAGCCGCGACATGCGTCTCCAGCTGAAAGTCTGCGACCGGACACTGATACGCTGGCGCATGTCGGGAAAGCTGCCGTCCTTCAAGATCAGCGGCAAGGTGTACTTCTGGGCATTCGACGTGTACAAGTTCCTCCGGGAGGAATACGGCACGACCGCCCTGCCGGAAGCCTTCGAAGAACAGGAACCGATAACAATTAAAAATAGCAAGACAAATGGAAAATCAAAGTAAGTACATTATGATCGAGCGGAACAAGTTCGCCGCTCTTGTCAAGGCACACCGCAAATGCCTGCAGATGCTGAGTATCCTGACCTACGCGCATACCGTCAAGGAAGTGCGGCTGACCTTCACGCTGGAGGAGATCTGCGAGCTTCTCCAGATGACCCGTGAGGAAGTGGAGGCACAACGTCAGAGGGGGTATATCCGTTTCAGCGTGCAGAACGGCATAACCGTCTACGAGATCACGGACATCCTGCGGTTGAAGAACATGCTGGAGATGGGAAAGATCTACCGCAAGATCGACGGAATGGCGATAACCGTTCCGGTGAAAAAAGAGACCGGGAATGTAACGGATTCATTAACCGATTAATAGGATTCAATATGAGACAGTTGGTACATGCCTCGCTGTTCAGCGGGTTTGGTGCGGCAGATCTCGCCGCCGAATGAATGGGATGGCGCAACGCTTCCACTGTGAGATAGATGAGTTTTGTAACCGAATTTTAAATTACTGGTTCAGCCATGCAGAAAGTTATACGGATATTACAACTACGGATTTTCGGGGATGAAGGGGACGGATCGACATCCTCACGGGAGGTTTTCCATGCCAGCCCTTCTCCGTTGCCGGCCGGCGAAAGGGTGCGGAGGACAGCCGTTACCTCTGGCCTCACATGCTCCGTGCCATTCACGAGATCCGGCCCGGTTGGATTGTTGGTGAGAACGTTGGTGGCATCCTCCAGGTGGTACAGCCCGGCAAGGCGGCTCACGTGGGATGTCAGCCCTCTCTGTTCGGAGAGGATCAGCCTGTATACCGTAAGCGGGAGGAATACGTCGTCGAGACCATCTGCCGTGATCTTGAGCGTGAAGGATATACCGTCCAGCCGCTGCTTATTCCGGCTTGTGCCGTCGGTGCCCCGCACAGAAGGGACCGTGTCTGGTTTGTTGCCCACGCCGATAGCCTCGGACTTCAAGGTAAGGGGACCCGGAAGCCAACAGAAGGGCCTGCCGGAGATCATCCGCGAGATGCTGCTGCCCACCCCGACAGCGACGGAGATACGCCACCGGCAACGGTGGAACGTTGGAAACGTCAGGGGCGCACCTCCATGCACGAGACGGAAGACGGGGAGAAGAATCCCAACGGCCTGACGGACTTCCTTGACTTCCACGGGCTGCTCCCGACCTTGGAGCACATTGGAAGGAAGGGGAAGAACCCGCGGCAGGGAGGCCTTCCCGATTTCTTTGCCCAAACTGAGGAGTTTCCAACTCAATCCCCTGTTTGTGGCCGAGATGATGGGGTTCCCCACGAGCTGGACGGTATTACCTTTTCTTCCTGGCGGCAGCAGTCCGTCAAGGGATACGGGAACGCCATCGTCCCCCAGGTAATCCATGAGATATTCAAAAGCGATAGAATCAACCTATAAACAGTAAACGACATGCGCACGTTAGTCATAACAGAACATCCCGAGTTCGGCAAGGTCCGGACCGTGGAAGCCGGAGGCAGGGTCTGGTTTTGCGCCAGGGACGTGGCCTCGGCA
>ENA-OQAN01000243-OQAN01000243.1-human-gut-metagenome-genome-assembly--contig:-NODE-243-length-30506-cov-5.392607_pt1 | contig 30506 bp, 30 predicted proteins | sample MGYA00242735_ERZ504527 | MGnify/ENA primary metagenome ERZ504527 (study PRJEB26092, sample SAMD00036230) | human gut metagenome | host: Homo sapiens | study: EMG produced TPA metagenomics assembly of... | reverse complement strand
ACTTTTGTCTTAACACCACTTTTAATAATACGATTCATCAATTTCTGATAACGAGTTTCTTTGCCTTTTAATGCCGTATTATTTCTAAATTATGCGATTCATCAATCACAAACCAATCATAGTACCCCAGTTGATTGTTTCTAGATTAATATCACCTGATTTGCTTTATCACGAGATAAATCCGTATGATTCAATACATCATAGTTAAAGCGATCCTCTGCTAAGAAATTTGTCGTACTATTCTCTCTATAGCCAGTCCAGTTACTACGTAATTTCTTTGGACAAAGAACCAATACACGATCATTTCTTAATTCATAATATTTAATGATTGCTAAGGCTTCAAAAGTCTTACCTAAACCAACAGAATCCGCAATAATACATCCATTATATAGTTCAAGCTTTTTAATAGCTCCTACTACTGCATCATGCTGAAAATTATATAGAGCATTCCATATCTTAGTTTTATTAATACCCGTACGCTCTTTAACTCTAGCCATATCATCCATATTCAATAGCTTTTCACCAAAAATATTATAAAGAGTCAAATAATAAAGCAATTCCGGTGAATTTTCTTTATATAAATTAGATAAATGTTTTAACAATTCATCTTTAACGTCTGTCACAATATCTTCATTATTAAAAATTTGATTAATAAACACATGATATTGTTCAATCATCTGTTGATCATCACTAACCGTATTAAAATCAAAACGAATTTGATTTGTATATCCTAAACCATCCTTAGAAAAGGCTACATTATTTCCTTGTATTAAATAACTGCCATCCTTATTTTCAACCAAGATATTACTAGGTGTAACTGAGCCTGACTTAACAACGGATTTGATTTCACCTTTTTCTTTAATAAAGTTATAACACTTAGAAGCAATTTGATTCTGATCCAAGTTATTCTTTAATCCAATCTCCAAATTAAATTCAGACACATTTCTTTCTCTTTGATGCATTTGAAGCTCAAATTCTTTAACCTCTTTATCATTGGCAATAATACGCTTAATAAAAGTAGGCTCATTAAATAAAAACTTAAACTTACCACTCTTCTCTAATACTTTTCTAAGCTCCTCAAAAGCATAAATAGTAAAGATAGGTGACGAAATTGTTATTACAGAACCATCTTTCGTATTTTCTTTAACATACTCTCCTACAGCACCAATTTTATTATTATCTAAAACAACCGACATATAACCACCCTAGTATAAAATTATGAATAAATAACAACTTAATTTTATCACAAAAAGACAGATTCTAATTAAAAACCTGTCTTTATATGTCAATCATTTGTTAAAGACTAAAGTACTCCTTCACAATATCATCTAACTGCTTACTTAATTCATTGAATGGTTTATTTAAATCCAATGTCTTAACCGATATTTGATTACCATGCATTTGATACGTTTGATCTGGTTGTATTTCTTCATTCGTTCTTGCATACAATAACATACCTGCAACTCTATGTTTTTCAGCCTTGAATGTATATTCTTTATTTTTCACATAAGTGAATATTTGATACAAGTTATTTGAATGAATTGTATTTTTATTAAATTGAGATTGTGTTGTATGACCATAATACTTGGCATCTATAATCAATACATCATTTTCTTTTTGTAGATGAATATCTGTCTGCATGACTGGAAGCATTTTAGTAAAATCATCATCTACTGCCCAAGGAATTTGAGAAGCTGATGCATTTAATTTTGGATAATGCTTTCTGTAGTATTCTAAAATAAACTTCTCATACAATCTACACATATGTTGTTCATCAATAAATGTAACTAATTTATATTCACCAGACTCAGTAGTCATCAACATCCCGTCAATAATCAATCTACAAATATGAATCAACATATAATATGTTTGATTATTTCTATGAAAACGAACACTTGACCAACGAACTTGTTTTGGATCAATTAAATCTACATTGGAAAAATACAATAATTCCTTTTTTAAAGACTGTTTATATTCTCTTTTTACCTTATCACTTCTAAGCAACAATGTTGCCGTTGATTTAATAATTTGATTCAATAAAACATTCTCACTCAATTCATCATACTCACAAGTTAAAACCTGCCTATGCATAGAAGCATTTCTCATACTTTGTTGAATATCAATTTTTCCACGAAGCACTTTTAAATCATCTTTTCGATCAATATATTCCCTATATAAACCTTGTTTTAATTGAGTGGCAATCCCCTTAGAAAGAATCATCGCAAATAAATCATAGATTTCATCAAAAGATTCAACTGATACATTTCTATAACCATCTTGCCTCAAGCTTTGAAAAGCATAAGACAACATATAATAAATATTATGAATAAAGATGTTTTTATCTTGCGTCATTGAAATACTCCATGAAGATTATTTTCCCAACGCTCTACCTTACTAGGCTCATCAAACCAATATTCGTTCAACATTGGAAGAATATCAAAATCGACAATATCCAATAAAACTTCATTCGTACAAGTATCTAGATTACAAAAATAACTATGACCAATACAGAAACCACTACCCAAAGAATCATCCTTAAGAATTTCATCATTCAAATCCTTAACTTGATCAATTAATTTATCAAATACAGGACTATTCAATTTCTGTTGATACTTCTTGAATCCATCCGTATCAAAACCTGGTTCCATAGTAAAGAAACTAAAACGTCTTCTTAACGCATAATCAATCAAAGCTAAACTTCGATCTGCCGTATTCATCATTCCAATAATATGAAGGTTTTGTGGTACTGAAAAATCCAATCCATTATATGCCAACTTAATTTTATTATCACGATAATCCGGCTCAATCAACATCAATAATTCCCCAAAAATCTTACTCATATTACCACGATTGATTTCATCAATAATGAAGAAATAATCCTTATCTGGATGATTTGAAGCCTTTTGACAAAATTGATAAAAAATACCATACTTCATTTCAAAACCATTCCCGCAAGGCTTATATCCTAGCATAAAATCTTCATACGAATAATTCTGATGAAATTGGACAAATTCAATACGATCATCATCCTTTTCTTCCATGATAGAATAAGCCAATCGCTTCGCTGCAAACGTTTTACCAACACCTGGAGGTCCCTGTAATATAATATTCTTTTTCTTCTTAAGCACAGACACAAAACGATCATACTTAGTATCCGTTACATAAACATCGTTCAAGAAATCTTCTTTTGTATATTTATTAATCACTTTATTAATTTGAATTGGATTCTCCTCACGAATCAAATCAAGAATTAAATTATATTCATTCTTCATCAACTTGAACAAACTTCCCTGAGAACAAACAAAAAACTCCATATTTTCTAATCCAGGACATGCTTTTAAAAGTGAAAAATCAATTGGAGAAGATAAAGACTCTACCTTTTTGAAATAAATTCTTTCTCCATCTTGTTCCTTAATCACTTCTAAAATCGCAACGACTTGTTTGATTGGAGTTGATTCATAACCAATGATCATATCTCCAACTTTCGCATCCAAAAAGTTTTGGAATACACGACGCTTATTCCCATTGTCATTATATAAAGTATAGCTCTGTTCTTTACCAACAGGCATACTCGACATACTCCAAATCTTTGGATTCGCACTTAAAAACCAATAATGTGGTTCATTTAAATTATTATATTCCTCTATTTCTTCTTTAACATTTAAAGATTTTTTTTCGTCTTCAATCTTAGCAGCTTTTTGTCTTTGATTTACAAAATAACCAAAATCAATAGCTAGCGTTTTACATTTAGGATCATCATAACAATCATCTTCTAGTTTGCTTTGCACAATTTGTTTTAATTCCAAATCCTTACATAATTCCTGACTAAGTTCATCATATAATTTAATAAAATTTTCTACGTTATTTTTATAATCACCAGCCTTGAAGACATAGTTTGTCTTTAATTCATTTGCCAATGACTTTGCCTCTTCAAATTTATAAATATAATACTTATCCGGATAACGTAACCATAAATATGTTGTTATAGTATTTTCAGTTTGGAAATCACTCTTACCAGGATTCCAATATTTATTCACTAATTGTTTTGATTGAGCTTTAAAAGAAACCATCCGACCATATAAATCTTTACTTTCATCAAACAAATCCATAAACATTTGTCTCACAGTTTCTGATTCTTTCTGTGCAAATTCTTTTATCATTTTTCCTGGGAAATAATGAGTAGAAGCCAATAAATTAAATGTTTTATCCAAAGAATTCTTTAACATAGTACAAAAATCTATAGCTTCAATATCCCAATTATCTTGGAACCTTTGATTGCTTGCCACTTGAACTTTTCATCATCCATCGAGGACCTTTTAACTCATTCTTATATTCTTTAAGCAATTCTTGAAATCTAATGTTATCAATCATGATTTTAACTCCTTTTATCACAATCCATTAATGCCTTATGATACTCTTCTACACTACTGTAGTCACAAGGATCAATATTTGTATGTTCATTATTTGAATCATACTTATTCTTCCATGCCTTTCTTAAATCAAGGACATGCTGATACTGAAACATATTGTCATACTTAGATGGATCTATCTTACTAAAGATCCCTTCTGGATCACACTTCTTTATCCAATCTATTCGATCATTTAATTCGACTAAATAATCATCAACTGTTGTAAATCTTTCAAATTAAAAGCCATTGAACCTATGTTGTGGATCATACGTTTCTTGCCAATTATTTACTAAAGATTTTTTATAGTCTTCTTCCGTATTATAATCATCTACACATACATTTGTCTTTGTATTCGGATCATATTTATCTTGCCAACGAGCCCTTAAATCATCCAAATACTCTTCTTCATACTCATAATCACTTGGATCTAATTTATATGCATTATCCTTATCATATTTATTCATCCAATTCTTCTTGTTTTCAATCGCATTCGAATAATCAACTTCATTTAAATAATAATTTGGATCTATCGAACTAAACTCATTAAAATAATCATACTTTTGCTTCCATAACTTTCTTAATTCATCCACATATTCTTCTTCATCATCAAATTGACTTGGATCTATATTATATTCATCATTTGAATCATGTTCATCCTTCCATTCTCCACATTCATCTATTCTTTCTTTATAGTCATTTACATCATCAATTAATTCTAAATCAATACTTTGAAACTCATCATAAGGATCCAATTCTTTTTTCCAAGCCCTCTTTAAGGCATTCACATAATATTCTTTATATTCAAAATCACATGGATTTACATCAAACTCACAATCAAAATCCATTTCATCACGCCACTCTAATCTAGTTCTATAAACATCTACATCATAGGCATAATCATCATAATTCGAATAATTTGATACATTCACATAATCCTCAAATTCACATTCCGGATCCTCATATTCTTGCCACTTCTCTTTAAGCGCAGCCAAATATTCTTTACAACTCGAATAATCATATTGATTTACATGAAACTGATTCTTAGGATTATACTTCTCAGCCCAACCATCCTGACGCAACATTTTACCAATTGCAAAACCTAATATTCTTCTTCTAACCATATACCTAATTCCTTTTCTTTGATTATACAACAAAAAAAGTCGCCATATTATTACAGGCGACTTAGATATCAGTTTTATTATTCATCATTACTTTGAGATTTCTAGAAAGCGGCTATTTCAACAACTCCATAATTTCATCTTCACTCTTCGATAATGACTTAGAAATAAGCTCTAAACTCATCCCATTTGTTAGCATCGCTTTAATCCCTTGTTTCATTACTTGGTTCATCTGCTCAATTTGTCTATTCACATCTTCAACCTGTTTATTGGCTTCTTGTAATTTTCGAGTTTCTTCTTTTAGTCTTTGAATCTCTTCAAGTTCAAGTTGTCGTTCCATTCGCTCTTCGTTTTCATGTATTTTTTGAAAATCTTCTATTATTTTCTTCCAATAATCATCTGATCTTGTTTCTACATGCTTCTCTAACATTCGATTCACCCATCCCTCTCTATCATCATCTTTATTTTACTATCACTTTGTTTAATCATCGTTTCCTGTTCATTAATGTCTTCAAACGGTTTTTTTAAATCTATTTTCGACATTTCTATTGTACGTTACTTCATACGAACCTGACTTACTTCTACAAAAGATAAACCTTCTTCATTCCTTAATGTGAATGAGATAGACTCTAGCTTTTGTGCTTATTCATAATATCCGTTAATACCACAAACAAATCTTCAATATTGATTGGCTTTGCGATATGACCATCCATACCAGCATCTATCGCTTTTTTCTTATCTTCCTCAAACGCATTAGCCGTTATTGCCACAATAGGTATGCATGCTTTTGCCTTGTCTTGTAAGTTTCTAATTTCACACGTAGCTTTATATCCATCCATTTTAGGCATTTGAATATCCATTAAAATGACATCATATGTACCAACCGGATTTTCTATGACCTTATTCACACACTCAATACCATTCTTCACACGATCTACAAAAAAGTCCTGCACGCTCTAATATGGTTAGTGCAATCTCGGCATTTAAATCATTATCCTCAGCCAAAAGAATATGTTTCCCATCAAGAATTTTATTGTCAACTTCACAATTCTCTTCTTGTTCATTCAAATAATATTTTTCATCCGCAATTTTATATTTCAACGTGACAATAAACGTACTCCCCTTACCAAGAACACTCTTCACATCAATCTTACCACCAAGAAGATCCACATATTTCTTAACAATGGCCATACCAAGACCTGTACCACTAATTTTACTGGATGTCATTCTTTCTCTTGAAAAAGATTCAAAAATCTTCTCTAAATACTCCTTACTCATACCAATACCTGTATCCGTAATACTTGTACGAACAATCATATATCCAGGCTCATCACATGAAAGTTCATCCACATTAACTTCAACAGAACCATTCGAAGGTGTATATTTAACGGCATTACTTAAAATATTCACAAAAATTTCTTCAACCTTTGTCACATCGGCCATGACATGTTTATGCTCAACATTAAACGTGTACCTTACATGAATATTCTTTTTCTTCGCCTCATCCTCAAACATTTCAAACAATCTTTGTCTTATATCCTCAATATTCGCATAGTTTTCATCCAATTCCATATGACCACTTTCTATACGAGCCATATCTAAAACGTTATTAATAATTGATAGAAGAATATTCCCCGCCTTTTGAAGTTTATTTAAATGCTCTACAACCTTAGGCAAATCATTATCTTTTAACTCATTCTTCATAAGTTCAGAATAGCCCAAAATCGCATTCATAGGCGTACGAATATCATGTGACACATTATGCAGAAATTGCGTTTTGGCAAGATTTGCCTCCTTAGCACTCGCCTCTGCTCGTCTTGCCTTTCTTAAAAGTAGAAGAATTACAATAATAATACTAACGCCTAAAATAAGAACAACAGCCAAATGATCTTTTAAAAAACCATAAAAAGTCGTTTTATAAGCCGTACTATCATACATCGCAATCGCACTTGTCAACATATCCGAAGGCATAGCCTTTATCGTCTTATTCAATATGGATAATAGTGTTGCCTGCCCATCTTTAACCCCAAAACAAGCCTCCATTGTCTTTGTCAAAGAAATAATTTTAAAATTCTTATTACCATCAAATTTCAATACCTGACTCGATCCCTTGATAAAACAATCTACTTTACCATGTACAACCATATTCGCAGCTTCGTTGATTGTATCACAATCGACGAGTTTCCATTGTGGATAATAATACGCAATATGTTGTTTTAAAGCTACCTTGTTTTTTGGTACAGCTACCACATATGAATCATTCTCATTAAAATCTTCCTTTTCCGTAACCGCCATTAAACTATACGTCCAAGCCGTATTCGAAAGTGCATAGCCCTTCTTTTCGGCAACATTTGAATTTCGACTCGCATAATAAATCACATCAATCTCTTTATTCTGTAAAGCTTCAATCATTTTGTCATAATCATCAAAAGCCTGTATATCAAATTTTAAAGTATGATTTCCCAAACAATCTTTGGCATACGAAATATATTCAGGCAGTGAACCACGAATCTCTCCACTCTTTTTGTCCATTGAAAACACAACAGGATCATTATCTAAAAATCCAATTCGAATACCACCATGCTCTTCTAACCATGACTTTTCATTTCCTGTAAGAAACTGCGTATAATCCAAAGTAAAATATTTCTTATACAAATCCGCCTTGAAAAAAGGACTATCACTATCCAACCGGCGCATCGCATAATCCAATTCTTGTTTAATATCACTACGCTCTTTATTGATCGCAAAATATATATCAGACTTTCCAATTGTAGTTACACTAGAAATCCCTCTTTCAGACCAAATCGACTCTTCTAAAGACACAAAACAATCAATCTCATTATTCGCCAATTTCTTTTTAACATCCTCATTACCACTTACATTCACGTGCTCAGTATGAATACCATACTTATTCTCCCAATTTGTAAGCATATATTCAGGCTTAGCACCTTTAAGCACACCTATACGCCTTCCATCCAAGGACTTAAAATCCGAAGGCACAATATCCATATCCGATAAATTCGCATACAAAACATACTTCTCATCACCCATGGATTCCTCAGAAAATAACATTTCTTTAGCACGATCATCCGTATACGAAATATCACCCATGATATCAATCTCACCATTTTCAAGCTTATCAAAACAGTTTGACCAATCACACTTCACATACTCAAATTTCCAACCCGTATACCCAGCCAAAGCCTGCATTAACTCATAACCATAACCACGCCTAACACCATGATCATCCACATAATTAAATGTATCTTCAAAAGATCCCACACGAATTGTCTTCTGTGTCTCATCCGCAAAACAAGGCATACACAGCGTGAATACCATAAATATACTTATACATACTGCCCCAAACCTTTTCATTATTTTATTCATAAGTTTCTCCATAACCAACATAGCCCTAATCTATGTTAAAATTATATATTATTTCACAAATTTCAGTCAATAAAACGCAGAATGTTTTTCAAAAAAACTAACCATTCAGTTCAATTCCACCACCAATAAAAAAAACTAGAATCATAAAGACTCTAGCTCTTTGTTTCCATTGGACCACTGTGAAATTCTCTTTCAATATCTGGACTATATAGTTTACTCCATTCTTTTTTACCCAATATCTTCTTTGCCTCACTATTTAAATTAAAAAATATAGCATTTGGCACACAACAAGAAATTTCCAAATTATACTTAAACAATTCAAGTTCTGTATCTGTTATTGTTTTCTTTAAAATCTTAATATATAAAGAAACCATCTCTTCAAAATTAAGTATTTTAGGTATCATAATATAACACTCCATTTAATCCACTAATCTATCAGGAATTAATTCATTACCTTTATATTTGAAAACATATTGCTTGTTTAAATCTTTATTCTTTAATGAAAACCACACTTCTGTATCCGACTGTTGAGTGATTGAATCCACATAATATGCTTCATCCTCAATTTGATCATTTGCGTTTTTAATCAATTCCTCATCTGAATAAGGGATTGAAGTTTGAACTTCTTTAGTTTCTCTAAGTTCCGGCTGTGCTTGTGTACAACCTGTTAGTAACATTAGTAATATTAATCCTAATACTTTCATACAATTCTATACGTATTCTCCTTTGTATTGATTTCAACTGAGATGTTATTACTAAAAGTGGTCTGTTGAACATGATCATTGATGATTTTATGTTCTACCATTCTTCATTTTTAATTTTTTGATAAAAATCTAGAACAACATTTGCACGTTTAATTCGATCTTCTATAGATAAGCCATCAGAACCAAAATTACCATCCACATTATCATAAGGTGCATTCCTTACCACATATGGAATACCCCCATTTAATAACGCATACAACATATAGTCTTCATTTTTTTGATCCATAGGCCAAGGCAAAATAAAACAATCATGATACACAAGATTAAATAAAGGTACAGGTATACCCATCTTCTTCTCATTTCATCTTTCATCATAAACTCATAAGGACCATAATGCGAAAACACAAGTTCACGCATTGCCCAATCACTACACTCCTCACTTGAAGGTATGATTCCTCTATTTATCATATATTGAAAACAAGCCCTTCTATATTCCATGCACTCTTTTCTTGTCATCAAATGCTCTGGATTAAAACACTCATCCATTTCATTACAAGAAAAAACATCCAAATACACACAATCCAAATTAATATGTTTTAAGATTTCAGTGTAGTTTCTTTTTACATACTTCGGTGCTAGGCTTGCACACAAATAATTCTGTCTTCCTCCAGCCCAATTGGCATGCTCATACACACTACCATCCTCTAATTGAATAGCTTGGTTTTCATCATGCGTTTTTGGCCGTATAGTAATAATCACGATACTGATCATGTAAGCCAAACAAATCATTAGACGCACTTAAACTCTGTTGAAGTCTTTTTAAACCAGCCCATCCACCAGCTTCAATACATGCCGGCAAATAATCCGGATGACAATTGTCGTAGCCAGGATCTGCCCAGCCATCCAAATGAAGATATAGTTTGTGTGAACCAAATTCATGAAGACTTTGAATCATCTCTTTTACCGAATCAAAAGAATGAATTACATCCTCTTGCCCATTATAGAATCTAGAATCCTTTTCCGTATGTGCCTTAATACCCGTATGTACAACAGCACACTGTTGAAGATCTGATATTTTATGAAGATTTACTTCTTTCTCTTTTAAACTCTTAAATAAACCGGTTTCTTTAACATACTCTCGATAAATCTTAGCAGCACGATTATAATCCATATTAAGCTCAAAAGAATATCGAACAACACGCTTATAACGCATCTTACCTAGACTTGTTAACCATACAAATTGAAGTCTTGTTCCCTTATCATCATGATCAATTGTATATTTAGAATCCCAAGGTGTTTCATTGATTGCGATATACCCTTTTCCATTATTGGTTTGACTAAGCCAAGGCATATAGGCAGCACAACTTGTAAACTGACCATCAAAGGCAATATGACTATAATCATAATCATATCGATTGGGAATCAATAATCCCTGCATATAAGGAATGGTCGAATAGCCATCCTTGTCTTCACACACAAAACTATCGGGAAAATGTACCTCTTTAATATTCTCATCCACTTTGGGAATCCACTCAAAATAATAATGATTTGTACTATCTTCTTTCCAAATATATGTATCAAAATATTTATAAGTGGTATAAATACCCTTACCTAAGCCTGTTGTTCTTTCTTCTAACTTGATGAAATCATCACTAAAATATATCTTTTGATTCTCTTTTGTCACATAAAACGAATCCTGATTTCGAATCCAATTTTCCATACGCAAATACCTCTTGTCTTAGTCATTATACCATATATGATATGTTAGAATAGTATAAGAAAGTTGGTGCAACTATGGGCATTTATTTAAATCCAGATAATAACCGTTATGAAAGATTGTGTAACAGTCCTATCTTTGTAGATAAATCATTATTGATTGAATACACAAATAAAGCTATAAATACTTCTAATGATTGTATTTGTGTAACTCGTCCAAGACGATTTGGGAAAAGTACAGATGCGAATATGTTGGTAGCTTATTATTCAAAGGGTACAAATTCAAAAGACTTGTTTAATACATTAAATATCAATCACTGTCCTTCTTTTCTTGAACATTTAAACAAGCACAATGTAATTCATTTAAACATACAAGACTTTTTAAGTACCACAAATTCAATTGATGAAATGCTTTCTAAAATAAATCGAATGATTTTAAAAGACTTGAAATTTGAATTTAAAGATGTCATAACTGAAACCGAAATCATCGATGCATTCAATGAAGTCTATGCGTATACAAAAAATAAATTTATCTTTATTATTGATGAATGGGATTGTATCTTTAGAGAATTCAAAGAAGACAAAACTGCACAAGAAACATATTTAGATTTCTTAAGGAGCCTTTTAAAAGATAAGAATTATATTGAAATGTGTTACATGACAGGAATATTACCAATCAAAAAATACGGAACTCACAGTGCCTTAAATATGTTTGATGAAATATCTATGACGCAATCAAAACCACTGGCAAACTACATGGGATTTACCGAAGAAGAAGTATCGAATTTATGTCGAAAGCACAATGTAGATTATCAAAAAATGAAAGATTGGTATGATGGATACCATATGACAGACACCATCTCAACTTTTTCACCAAGATCTGTAGTTGCAGCTATTTCAAAACATGATTTTTCAAACTATTGGACTAAAACAGAATCTTTTGAAGCTTTAACAATATATATCGATTTAAACTTTGATGGATTAAAAGACAATATTATTCAAATGATGGCAGGAAAAGAAATATATATCGACACATCTTCATTTGAAAACGATATGTCTACATTTAGATCAAAAGATGATGTTTTTACATTACTGATTCATTTGGGTTACTTAGGATACAATCAAAAAGATCAAACATGCTACATTCCAAACAAGGAAGTCAGCGACTCATTCTTTACATCCATTAAAAATTCAAATTGGGACGCAACCACAAAAGCCATTCAAAATTCACGAAACTTATTAGATGCTACGTTTAATATGAACGAAACAAAAGTAGCTGATTATATTGAACAAGCCCATCTAGAAACTAGCCACATTCAATATAATGATGAAAATGCGTTAAGCTATACAATTGATCTTGCCTACTATGCCGCAAGAGATCACTATACTGTGATTCGAGAGCTTCCAACCGGCAAAGGATTTGCGGATCTAGCCTTTATCCCTAAAACAGATAAGCCAGCCATATTGGTTGAATTAAAATGGAACCAAGATGTAAATACAGCCATTACACAAATCAAAGAAAAAAAAGTATCCTTCTGTTTTAGAAAAATACAAAGACAACTTAATACTCGTTGGTATTACTTACGACAAGAAAACAAGAAAACACATATGCAAAATCGAGCGACTTTAAAATTATCGCTCGATTTATTTTACCTCTAAACTTTATTTATCAAACCCAAAAAAGATGCATGTGTATATCTAACATGAACATGCATCCCCTTATTTATGAAATTAGCTATATCTATTTCTTACTTCTCTTTTTAGCTTCAACAATACCAAGAGCTGCAACACCCATTAATGCTGCATTCGTAATAAACTGTGTTTCAACACCTGTATTTACTTTACCCGTATTTGTTTTGTTTGTTGTCGTAGCTTCATTTTTCTTTTCTTCATCCTTTTTAGCATGTTTTGCACTAGCCTTAATATAAGTATCTAATTTTTTCATTGCACTTTCATATTCAGCCTGCGCTTCATCTTGCGCTTGTTTTGCGTTTTCATACTCTTCTAAAATTCTGAAGTATCGAGCATTAGCGGTTGCTAAATCTTGTTCAATTCGATTTAATTCATCCACTTCTCTAGCATATTGATTTAAATACAAGACTAATTCTGAATCATCGACATCACTTAAATCTGCATTTGAACCTTGTTCTCTAACTCGACGCATAAAAGCAAGTACCTTTCCTTGGCCTTCTTTTTGATTTTCTGTATTGTCTTTATCTTTTGTTAAAGCTACAATTTTTTCTTTTGTTTCTTTAACAACTGCCTGAGCATCCTTTTCATCTTGTACATATCTTTCAACTAATGAATTCTGAGCTTCAATTTCATCTTTAAGATTATTAAGCTCATCTTGTTTTGTATTAAACTCAGCTACTTTTTGTGAAGCAACTTGATAATTTGTGTTTGCACCATCCAAAGCTCTTTGAGCAGCAGCTAATGAATTATTTACGCTATTTAAGTTATCTTCTACTGTACCCTTATCTTTAAGAACCATTTCATAAGCATTTTGTTTTTGATTCACTAAAGTTTGTGCATCTTTTTCAGCTTGTTTTGAAACCTCTAAATCTTTCTTGGCATTATTTAATGCCTCTTCAGCCTTAGCCTTTTCACTGTCCCAATCACTAATCTTTGCAGTATCTAATGCATCACTTTGATTAAATGAATCTACATCAGCTTGTGCCTTATCAACAGCTGCTTGTTTAGCTGCAACATCATTTACAGCAGTCTGATATACAGCTTTAGCATCATCAAGCTCTTTCTTTTTAGCTTCTACATTTTTATTTACAGCTTCCAACAGACTTAAAGTTTCATTTTTAAGTGTTTCAGTATTTTCATAATCCTTCTTTGCCTGATTCACACCTTGTTGTGCACTATCAAGTTTATCCTTTAAATCCTTTTCATCATATTTACTAAGCTCAGCCTTAAGGACATCACACTCTTTCTCTTTGTCTTGTAAAGCTTGTTTTGCTTTATCCAAAGTGTCCTTTGCAACAGCTTGCTGATCTTCTTGATCCTTTAATTCAGCCTTTTTATTTTCAATCTCTTTTTCCAAATCACTAATTTTTTTAGCCAAGTTATTATAAACATCTTCCTCAGCATTCAATTTACCATCAACTAGAGACTGTTGATTTGTCTTTTGGTCCATTAATTCATCGACTGACTTTTGAGACGTATCCACTAGTTCTTTTTTTGCATCTACATCTGCCTTTTTTTCATCCAAATTGCTCTTAGCATCCTTGACAGAATCTTCCAATTTTTCCTTTTCAGTCTTAGTCTTAGATGCATCTTCTTTCACAAATGCAGGATCTTTAATTTCTTCTGCCAATACATTTGTAAAATGTGGATTAACCATTGTCGAAGCAGCTGTAAAACCAAGTGCAGCCGTAATAATTAGTTTGTCTTTTACACTCTTCATTTTTCGATTACCTCTCACTATATTTCTTATAATACACCCTTTAATTCTTGATCGTTAACAATTATTAAAGAAAATAGAAAAATTTAAAAAATTTTATTTACATTAATCTATAAAAAAGTATCCATTACGATACTTTCTTTAATATTCTTACTTCATAAGGCTTGAACTCAAGTGCATTATTAATAGGAACCTCTTCATTTGTTTCAATATCAATGAAGTTACCTTGTCCATTAAAGCCTAATGTTTGAGCTTCATTTTTCATATTCATACAAATCCATAGGCATTCCTTCTCATCTTGTCTTTGATAAATACAAGCCGTATTTGTGATACCAATCTGTGTATAGTCTCCATAAGATAAAGCGGAATGATTATGTTTCAAGTGGATTAACTTTTGAATAGTATTCGTTAATTCATTCCATTCAAACACTTTGATTTCCGGTCTAAGATCCGTATCATTCCAATTTTTTGTACCTTCCATACCCCATTCACTGCCATAATAGATACATGGAATACCTGGCATTGTAAATAACATGGTATAAATTAAAGGCAATTGGTTTTTATCCTCTAAAATCGACGCAACTCTTTCTACATCATGATTATCCACAAAGTTAAACAAATGCTTACCCTTATATAAACACCATGGATCTTTGCCAAATTGACGATTCAATGAATAAAGAATCTCATAGAAATTAGCTGAATTAAAGCTCGAATACAACCCCTTATAACACTCATAATTTGTGACAGAATCTAACATATTCTCATTCATCCATTGATTATAGTCACCATGTAAAGTTTCACCTAAAAGGAAGAAATCTCTATCTACATGGTTGTGTAATGTTTGAAGGAAGTTTTTATCTAGACAATAGGCTACATCCAATCTTAAACCATCAATTTTAAATTCTTCTTGCCAGAAATCCACTACATTTAAAATGTAATTGACTACATCTTGGTTTTGAAGATTCAACTTCACTAAGATATCATTGCCTTCCCAATCCTGGTACCAGAAGCCATCGTTGTAGTGATTGTTTCCATTAAAATCAATATAGAACCAATCCTTATAAGGTGAATCCCACTTCTTTTCTAATACATCTTGAAATGCAAAGAAGTCACGTCCCACATGATTAAACACGGCATCTAAAATAATTTGAATACCATTTTCATGGAATTGATTTACAACTTCCTTTAAGTCTTCATTGGTACCCAATCTTGTATCTAACGTTTTAAAATCCGTTGTATCATAGCCATGCGTACGACTTTCAAAAATTGGATTCAATAAAATACAGTCTATGTTTAATTTCTTTAAATGAGGAATAAAATCCTCTAATTTATGAATTCTATGTTCTAGAACATGATCATTCTCAAATGGCGCTCCACAAGCTCCAAAAGGATAGATTTGATAAAATACACTCTCATTCGCCCACATAATATGTTACTCCTTTGTGATATCGCCTACTTGAACATGAATTAAATCCATCAATGTCTTTGGATCCATCTCAATCTGCATACCAATCTTACCTGCACTAAAATAGATTTTATCTTGATTTAAACAATCCTTTTCAATAAAGGTACGAAATTGTTTTTTCATACCCAATGGAGAACAACCACCACGAATATAGCCCGTAATCTTATTGATATCCTTCACATGGATCATTTCACAAGATTTGACTCCAGCTATTTTTGCGCACTTCTTTAAATCCAGTTCCTTTTCAACTGGAAGCATATACACTAAGTATTCCTTTGTGTTTGCCTGTGTAACTAAAGTTTTATACACAGCCTCACTGGCTGATGTAACATATTCGCAACATGCACACCATCTACGGGATCCCCCTCTTTATGTTCATACGTATGCGCTTCATATTCCACTTTATGCTGATCTAAAAAACGCATCGCATTGGTCTTTTGAATCTTTTTCATGTTTGAAACTCCTCTAATAACTCTTTAGCCACCAAGAATTTCGTCTTATTCTGCTCCATCGCTATCTTTTCAATATAGTGATGCGCCTTATCTTCACTCCAATGATAATTTGAAATCAAAACCAACTTACAATGATCCACCATCTTCAACTCTAAATATTTCTGTTCAAGCTTACTGATTTTCTTTTCATAAAGCTGGATTCGCCTATTCACACTCATAAGAATCTGAAATGCTTCATACAATAACTGCTTCTTGATGGGATACGACAGAACTATTATACCACTATCTTTACACTGATATGAAACTTGATCATAGATTTCCTTATTGCACACCAAAAGAACTTGTGTACTTAAACTCTTCGCAAAATTTAAAAGCCCACTTGTCGTTTGCGAATATAAGATCACAACAATCTCAAAATGCGTATTTCTCAACTTATTTAACGCATCATTATATGTCTTTGACAGCACATATTGATAATTGGCCGTATTTTTTAATAAAGCTAAGAAATTCTCATTTCCAAGTACTAATACTTTACTTGCCTCCATACGCACTTACCCAACATAAATATCCACTACATCTTTTCCTAAAACTTGTTTTAACCAATCCGAATTCAAAGCCTTTACCTTTGCCTCTTTTAAACTTTGAGGAAGCTTTTTTGTATCACTCGATACAATATCCGTACAAGGATCGGGTACCATGTTCTTTTCAATCCCCTCTAAACCGGCATAAATCAATAAGCATAGGCCAAATAAATATTACAGCTACAATCCGGACTTCTTAACTCCATACGATTTGTCGAATGCGTAGCCGGAATACGAATCAATTGATTACGATTCTGATACGACCAGGAAATATAGCTGGGCGCCTTATCCTTCCCAAAACGCTTGTAGGAGTGTTTAGTTGGATTTAAAAAGGCCGTCATCTCTTCAATACGATTTAAAATACCCGCCATAAAAGGCATCAACAACTCTTCATGTTGATCTACACTCATATTAATATGCATCCCATTACCGGGCTGATCCTCTAAAGGTTTTGGTGAAAAGTCAGCTACTAAACCCTGCATATTCGCAATAGCTTCAACAACCCACTTAAATGTCGCCGCATTATCCGCTGCTTGTAAAGCACTTGAATAACGAAAATCAATCTCATTTTGCCCAGGACCCATCTCATGATGCGAAACCTCTGGATCAATTCCCATTTCCGATAATGTTAAACAAATCTCACGACGAACATTTTCCCCTTTATCTAATGGCGAAATATCCATATACCCCGCATGATCCAATGGAACATAGGTATTTTCTCCATCTTCATCCTGCTTAAATAAATAGAATTCAAATTCTGAACCAAAGTTAACACTGATTCCCATTTCTTTCGCTTTATTGACCGCTTTCTTTAATATGTAACGCACATCCCTTTCAAAAGGCGTCCCATCCGGATATTTAATATCACAATACATACGAATGACACTTCCATCCATACTGCGCCATGGCAAGATACTCATAGTGTTTGGATCTGGATATAAGAATAGATCACTATGCACTTCATCTAGAAAGCCATCAATGGCACTGGCATCAAAGCTAATTCCCTCCACAAATGCCCTTTTTAATTCGGTTGGTAAAACAGAAACATTTTTCTGTGTACCATACATATCAAAATAAGAAAGACGAATAAAACGAACGTCTTGTTCTTCACAAAAACTCAATACATCTTCATAAGTCATAATTTTCACCTCGAATAATTAATACACTATTTTCATAATGTTTTCAAATCTTTTTACATTTTTTCATTGACAACGCAAAATATCTGTTTATAATGAATGCATACATGGCAAGGACGCCAAAGAAAACATAGGTCAAACCCTAGTTTTTTTAGTGTCCTTGCCCTTTTTTTATGTAAAGGAGAGCCATTATGAAATCGATCGTAGAAGAAATTTTTGGAAGTAAAGTTTTTGATGAATCTGTTATGCGAGAAAAGCTCGCAAAAGATACATATCGTGAATTAGAAAAAACCATTCACGATGGAAAACAGTTAAATATCAAAATCGCAAACGCGGTCGCCCACGCTATGAAGGAATGGGCCCTAGAACAAGGTGCAACACACTATACACACTGGTTCCAGCCAATGACAGGAGTTACAGCTGAAAAGCATGATGGCTTTATCAATCCCGATAAAGATGGCAAAGTCATTATGGAATTTAGTGGAAAAGAATTAATCAAAGGTGAACCAGACGCCTCAAGTTTTCCCAATGGTGGATTAAGAGCCACATTTGAAGCAAGAGGATATACAGCTTGGGATCCAACAAGCTATGCCTTTATTAAAAACGGCGTACTATGTATTCCAACCGCTTTCTGCTCTTACTCAGGACACGCCCTAGATAAGAAAACACCACTACTTCGAAGTATGCAGGCCATTAATAAACAAGCCTTACGTATTGTGAAATTATTTGGTAACGATGATGTTCAAACCATTAAAACAACCGTCGGACCTGAACAAGAATATTTCTTAGTTGACCAGAAATATTATGAACAAAGAAAAGACTTGATCTATACAGGACGTACATTATTTGGTGCACCATGCCCTAAAGGACAAGAATTGGAAGATCATTATTTTGGAACAATCAAAAGTCGTGTTCAAGAATTCATGTCCGATTTAAATAAAGAGTTATGGAAACTTGGCATCTTGGCAAAAACTGAACATAACGAAGTAGCCCCTGCTCAACATGAATTAGCCCCAATCTTTACAACGACAAATATCGCAACAGACCACAACCAATTGACAATGGAATTGATTCAAAGAGTTGCGAAAAAACATGGATTGGTTGCCCTACTTCATGAAAAACCATTTGAAGGCATCAACGGAAGTGGTAAGCATAATAACTGGTCTTTATCTACAGATACAGGAATCAACTTACTAGAACCAGGCGATACACCTCATGAAAACGCACAATTTTTAGTCTTCTTAGCCGCTATTATTAAAGCTGTAGATGAACACCAAGTCTTATTACGATTAAGTGTAGCCACTGCAGGTAACGATCACCGACTAGGTGCTAACGAAGCGCCTCCAGCTATTATCTCTATTTTCTTAGGTGATGAATTAACTGCTGTATTAAAGGCCATTGAAGAAGACAAACCATATGATGGAAAAGAAAAAGAATTGATGAAGATTGGAGCAACCGTTCTTCCTAAATTCCCTAAAGATTCAACAGATCGTAACCGTACTTCTCCATTCGCATTTACCGGAAACAAATTCGAATTCAGAATGCCGGGATCTAACTCAAGTATTGCCGGATGCAATATTGTGTTAAATACAGTCATTGCGGATGAAATCGAAAAATTTGCGGACATTCTTGAAGCTAGCGATGATTTTGAAAGCACATTACATGCCTTGATCAAAGATACAATCAAAAACCACAAGCGCATTATCTTCAATGGCAATGGATATGATGATTCTTGGGTTAAAGAAGCAGAATCTAGAGGCTTATTAAACTTAAAGACAACTCCAGATGCTCTTCCATACTTCAAAACCGATGAAAACATTGCCCTATTTGAAAGACAAAAAGTTTTATCTAAAGAAGAAGTGGAATCAAGATATGAAATTTTAATGGATGAATACGAAAAACAAATCAACATTGAAGCATTGACAATGTTAGATATTGCGAAAAAAGACATTTTACCAGCTGCAAGTAAGTTCTCTAAAGAATTGACAGATACAATCGCAAATAAAAAAGCCATCGGTATCGACTTAATCTATGAACTTGAAACGGCTAAAAAAGTCAGTGAATATTTAACCGAAGCTTACCAAGCTATGATGACACTTGAAAACGATGTTAAAAAACTACATGAAATTGATGATTTTGAAAAATCAGCCTTCTATGTAAGAGACTTCATTATCCAAGATATGCCTCATTAAGAAAACCATGCGACGAACTTGAAGTCATTACTTCTAATAGTGATTGGCCATTTCCAACATATGGAAAATTATTATTTGGAATTCAATAAACCGGCATACGCCCGGTTTTTCCGTCTATAAAGGAGATGTAATTTATGTGTACAATTTTTGGATATAAATCATTAAAAGTAAATAAAGAATCCATTCATCAAGCATTACTTGCGACATATACAAGAGGTCCAGACGATGAAAGAATTCAAGAAGTCGGATGCGGCTATCTAGGTTTTCAAAGGCTATCCATCATGGGACTAAGTCCTCTTGGCATGCAGCCATTTGTTAGAGATGGCAATTATGTGGTATGTAACGGCGAAATCTATGGATTTCGAGACATTAAATCGGAACTCGAAAAATCCGGCTATACATTTATTTCGCAAAGCGACTGTGAAATTCTTCTACCACTCTATGAAAAATACGGATTAGACATGTTTAAAAAGCTAGACGCTGAATATGCCTGCATTATTTATGATGCCAAGAAAAACGATTTTATTGCCGCCAGAGACCCAATCGGAATCCGTCCATTATTTTATGGCTATGATCAAAATCATAATATCGTCTTTGCCTCTGAAGCCAAAAACCTAGTTTCCATTGTCGAACAAATTTTTCCATTCCCTCCAGGACACTATTATGCCGATGGCAAATTCACTTGTTACTTAGACATTACTAAAGTTGATGAAGTAATCACTTCAGATCTTGAAACCATCTGTTCCAATATTCACGATAAATTAGTGGAAGGTGTCAAGAAAAGACTAGATGCCGATGCCCCACTAGGATTCCTTTTAAGTGGAGGATTAGATTCAAGTCTAGTATGTGCCATCAGTCAAAAATTACTCAATAAACCCATTGAAACCTATGCGATTGGAATGGAAGAAGATGCGATTGATTTAAAATATGCCAAAGAAGTCGCTGACTTTATTGGCTCTAACCACCATGAAATCATTATCAATAAAGAAGATGTCTTAAATGCGATCAAACCCGTCATTCAAACTTTAGCTACTTTTGACATCACAACCATTCGCGCCAGCATTGGAATGTATCTTATCTGTAAAGCCATTCATGAACAAAGTAACATTCGCGTATTACTAACTGGAGAAATCAGTGATGAATTGTTTGGCTACAAATATACAGATTTTGCCCCAAGCGCCCAAGAATTCCAACAAGAAAGTGTTAAACGTGTACATGAATTGTATATGTACGATGTATTAAGAGCTGATCGATGCATTTCCACAAACTCCATTGAAGCCCGTGTTCCCTTTGGCGATTTAGATTTTGTCAAATACGTTATGGCAATTGATCCACAAAAGAAAATGAATACGTACAATAAAGGAAAATATTTGCTTCGTCATGCGTTTGAAAAAGACGAAATTCTTCCTTACGATATCTTAATGCGAGAAAAAGCCGCCTTCTCCGATGCGGTCGGTCACTCATTAAGTGATGATATTAAAGAATATGCCGAAAAGCAGTATACAGATGCTGAATTTGAAGAAAAAATCAAACAATACAAATTCTGTACTCCATTCACAAAAGAATCTCTATTATATCGTGAAATTTTTGAATCTTACTACCCTGAACAGGCAGGTATGATCAAAGATTTCTGGATGCCAAATAAAAACTGGCAAGGATGTAACGTCAACGATCCAAGTGCTCGTTATTTATCAAACTATGGAGACAGCGGAAAATAGAAGGGTTGTGTAAATTATGAATTTTGAAATCGAACACGATGCCTGCGGTATTGGTACCGTAGTCCAAATCGATGGTAAACAAAGCTATGATGTCTTAGACAAAGCATTGCACATTGTAGAAAAACTTGAACACCGTGCAGGAAAAGATGCCAGCGGTAAAGTGGGTGATGGAGTTGGTATTCTCCTTCAAATCAGTGATGACTTTTTTCGTAAAACATTAAAGAAAGACAACATTAAACTACCCGAACACTATGGTGTCGGTATGTTTTTCTTGCCAAGAAATAAACTGCTTTTAAACCAACACAAAAAAATGTTTGAAAAACTTGTCGAACAAGAAGGATGCGCATTCATTACTTGGCGAAAAGTTCCATGTGACGAATCCATCCTAGCCAAAAAGCCAAAGATTGTATGCCTAGCATTTACCAAGCTTTCGTCCAAGGCGATACAGATCTAGAACAAAAACTATATGTGATTCGACGCGAATTTGAAAAGAGTTGTAAAGAAACCTATGTGGCCTCATTAAGCAGTCGTACCATTGTTTATAAAGGAATGTTTCTCGTTTCTCAATTAAGAAAATTCTATTTAGATTTACAAGATGAAAACTACAAGTCTGCGATTGCGATCGTACACTCACGTTTTTCTACCAATACAACACCATCATGGCAAAGAGCGCATCCAAACCGTTATATTGCCCATAATGGTGAAATCAATACCATCCGTGCCAACGTCAATAAGATGTTAGCACGTGAAGAAAGTATGCATTCAAAATTCTTGGATGAAAATTCAAATAAGATCTTACCCATCATCAATACTTCGGGTTCCGATTCTGCCATGTTAGATAACGCCCTAGAATTTTTAGTCATGAATGGCATGCCACTTGAAAAAGCCGTTATGATCTTGATTCCAGAACCATGGAAACACCAAACCATGGATCAAAAGAAAAAAGATTTCTATCACTACTATGCCACAATGATGGAACCATGGGATGGTCCAGCCGCTATTTTATTTAGTGATGGACAAAAAGTCGGAGCTGTTTTAGATCGTAATGGACTTCGACCAAGTCGTTACTATCTAACAAGCGACAACATGTTGATTTTATCAAGTGAAGTGGGTGTATTGGATATTGATGAAAAGAAAATCGTAAAAAAATCAAGGCTTGAACCCGGTAAGATGTTACTTGTGGATACAAAGAAAAAGAAATTGATTGAAGACTATGATCTTAAAAATGAATATGCCTCTTCAAATCCATATGGAGAATGGTTAGACAACCACTTATTATACCTGAAAGATCTACCAGCTCCTGATAAAAAAACACACATCCACTCGCAACATGAAAGAGATATTCTTTATAAAGTCTTCGGCTATACCTATGAAGATGTAAAAGATATTATTTTACCAATGGCCCGCGTCAAACTTGAACCAACAAGTGCGATGGGTACCGATATTCCTTTGGCAATTTATTCCCAAAATCATTTAAGTTTATTCCATTACTTTAAACAACTCTTCGCCCAAGTAACCAACCCACCAATTGATTCTTTACGTGAAGAAGTTGTCACAGATACAACCATCTATATTGGTAGTGATGGAAACCTACTTCAGGATAAATCCGACAACTGTACCGTCTTAGAGGTCAACAATCCCATTCTAACATCACGCGATATGGATAAGATTCGTCAATTAAATCAGACAGGATTTAAAAATGAAACGATTTCTCTATTATTCTATCGTGGCACATCGTTAAAAGAAGCATTAGATAACTTATTTATTGAATGTGATAAAGCCTATCGAAATGGAGCCAACATTTTGATTCTATCCGATAAAGGTGTCGATGAAGGTCACATGGCCATTCCTAGTCTTTTAGCTGTGTCTGCCTTAGAACAACACTTAGTTAAGACAAAAAAGAAAACCGATGTATCCATCATTCTAGAAAGTGGTGAACCAAGAGACGTTCATCAATTCGCAACGATTTTAGGTTATGGTGCAACCGCCATCTATCCATATTTAGCGCATGAATGCATTGAAGAAATGATTCAATTAAATATGTTAGATAAAGAAGTCAACATTGCGATTGATGACTATAATGAAGCCATTTTAAAAGGCATCGTTAAGATTGCCGCTAAAATGGGTATTTCGACTCTTCAATCGTATCAAGGCGCCCAAATCTTTGAGGCCATTGGAATCTCTAAAGATGTCATCGATACCTACTTCACAAACACCATTAGTGAAGTGGAAGGCATTACTTTAGAAGACATTGAAAAAGATTTGATCTATCATCATGATCGTGCTTATGATCCATTAGGACTTACAACCGATACAAGTCTAGATTCCATTGGATTCCATAAACTTAGAAAGGGTGATGGAAAAGAGGATCACTTATATTCTCCTGAAACCATTGTGAAACTTCAAAGAGCTACACAAACCAATGACTACGATTTATTTAAAGAATATTCGAATGAATTGAATTCAAACCATCAAAAGCACCATTTAAGAAGTCAATTGCACTTTAAAAAGACAAGAAATTCAATCCCATTATCGGAAGTGGAAAGTGAATACGAAATCGTAAAACGCTTTAAGACAGGTGCCATGAGTTATGGTTCTATCTCTGAAGAAGCCCATACATGTATGGCTATCGCCATGAATCGATTGGGTGGTAAATCCAATTCGGGTGAAGGTGGCGAAAAACCAGAACGTTTAGGTACCGAAAAGAATTCCGCTATTAAACAAGTGGCGAGTGGTCGTTTTGGCGTCACCGAAGAATACTTAGTCAGTGCCAAAGAAATTCAAATCAAGATGGCACAAGGCGCAAAACCAGGTGAAGGTGGACACTTGCCAGGCAAAAAAGTCTATCCATGGATTGCGAAAACTCGATATTCAACGCCAGGCGTATCTTTGATTTCCCCTCCTCCTCACCACGACATCTATTCCATTGAAGACTTAGCCCAATTGATCTACGACTTAAAGAATGCCAACCCAAAAGCTCGAATCAGTGTTAAGCTTGTAAGTGAAGCCGGTGTTGGTACGATTGCCTCTGGTGTTGCCAAAGCCGGAGCTACCGTCGTCTTAATTTCTGGTTATGATGGGGGTACAGGTGCTGCTTCCCAAAGTAGTATTCACCATGCGGGTCTTCCATGGGAATTAGGTTTAGCTCAAGCCCATCAAAACTTAGTCGAGAACGGTTTAAGAAGTCGTGTTTTAATTGAAACCGACGGTAAGTTAATGACAGGAAAAGATGTTGCGATCGCATGCTTACTTGGAGCGGAAGAATTTGGCTTTGCGACTGCACCACTTGTTACTATGGGATGTATGATGATGCGTGTATGTAATCTAGATACTTGTCCTTTTGGTGTGGCTACACAAAACCAAAAATTAAGAAAGCGTTTCAAAGGAAAACCAGAATATGTCATGAATTTCATGTTGTTTATTGCGCGTGAATTAAGAGAAATTATGGCTGAGCTTGGCTATCACACAATCAATGAAATGGTGGGCCATACGGACAATCTAGAAGTGGATGAAGATGCGAATATGGATTACTCTAACATTTTAATGACACCTTACAATATTCATTATGAGCCAAAAGATACATACGATTTTGAACTTGAAAAAACGGTAGATATGAAGACATTGCTTCCTAAGTTTGAGCCTTATTTCAATGAGAAAAAGCCTCATGCTGAAACAATCTCAATTTCAAGTACAGACCGTACAGTCGGAACGATTTTATCCAGTGTAGTCACAAAACAATTTAATAACACTCTACAAGACGATACATATACTGTTCATTGTAACGGTGGGGCTGGACAATCTTTTGGTGCCTTTGTACAAAAAGGAATCACATTAGATGTTCATGGTGATGCCAATGACTACTTTGGTAAGGGCTTGTCTGGTGGTAAATTGATTATTCAGCCAAAAATGAAGCAAAAATTTAAGCCAAATGAAAACGTCATTATTGGTAATGTGGCCTTATAATGGTGCTACCAGTGGCGAAGCCTATATTCGTGGTATGGCCGGTGAGCGTTTTGCGGTACGTAACTCAGGAGCAAGTGCTGTAGTCGAAGGTGTTGGTGATCATGGACTTGAATATATGACAGGTGGTACCGTTGTGATTTTAGGTCAAACTGGTAAAAACTTAGCAGCCGGCATGTCTGGTGGTATTGCGTATATTTATGATCCTAACCATGATTTATATACGCGTTTAAATAAACAATTAGTCAATACGTATGAAGTGAGTGGTAAAGCGGATATTGAAACATTAACGCAATTATTAAAGAATCACTACAAATATACAAATTCAGATGTTGCACAAAAGATTTTATCAAATCTTGATCATGAATTATCCAACTTTAAAAAGATCGTACCTAAAGATTATGAAAAGATCACAACATTGATTCAAGAATTAAAGGCCAAAGGTTATCATGATGATGAAGCCAGTCTAATGGCTTTTGAACAAGTACATGCTTAGAAAGGATGAAAGATTATGGGAAAACCAACAGGATTTTTAGAATATGAAAGACAAGAAAACGAGGCCATCCAACCTCTTTCTCGTATCACAAACTTTAATGAATTTCATCCTTTTTTAGATGAAGAAACAAGACGTAAACAAGGTGCGCGCTGCATGAATTGTGGCGTTCCCTTTTGTCAGTCGGCTATTAAGTTAAAAAACATGGTGACAGGCTGCCCATTACATAACTTAATTCCAGAATGGAATGATGAATCTATAATGGCAACGATAAAAGAGCGTTATCTAGATTATTAAAAACCAATCCATTCCCTGAATTTACCGGTCGCGTATGCCCTGCTCTTTGCGAAAAGGCTTGTTTGAATGGTTTAGACCAAGAACCAGTCACAATCAAAGAAAATGAATTGTATACAATTGAAACAGCCTATACTAACAATTGGATGACACCTTATGTTCCTAGTGTGCGCTCCGATAAAAAGGTCGCCATCATTGGTTCAGGACCTGCAGGACTTGCGCTTGCGCATGATTTAAATCGAAGAGGTCATTCTGTGACAGTCTTTGAAAAAGAAGACCGTATTGGTGGTTTATTGATGTATGGCATCCCAAATATGAAATTAGAAAAGAAAGTAATTCAAAGAAGATTAGAAATACTTACAGAAGAAGGAATCATCTTTAAAACCAATGTGAATGTAGGTAAAGACATCACCAAAAAGGAATTGGAAAAAGAATATGATGCGATTGTCTTTGCGACTGGATCTAAAATGGCTCGTGAGCTAAATGTAAAGAATCGTGATTGTTCAGGCATTTATTTTGCGGTGGACTATCTTACAAAGGCCACGAAACATTTGTTGGATAACACAGAAGAAATTTCTGCCAAATATAAACATGTTGTGATTGTCGGTGGTGGAGATACTGGAAATGATTGTGTTGGTACAAGCATTCGTCAGGGTTGTGCAAGTGTTGTTCAAATTGAAATGATGCCTAAAGCACCGGATGAAAGACTTCAAAGTAATCCTTGGCCCGAATGGCCAAAGATCTGTAAGACAGATTATGGTCAAGAAGAAGCGATTGCCGTCTTTAAAAAGGATCCTCGCATCTACGAAACAACAGTTAAGGAATGTATTTTAGATGAAAAGAAAAATCTAAAACAGATCAAGACAGTAAAAGTCCACTTTAACAATGGTAAGCTTGAAGAAGTAAAGGGTTCCGAACAAATTTTAGACTGTGATTTATTATTGATTGCGGCTGGTTTTATTGGTGTTGAAGATGATTTAAAGAAGAGCTTTAAATTGGAAACTTCACAAAGAAATACGATTGTGACACAACCAAATTCTTATCAAGTCAAAGACAAATACTTTACAGCTGGAGATTGTCATAGAGGTCAATCCTTAGTTGTATGGGCTATTCATGAAGGTAAAGAGTGTGCTAAAGAAGTGGATACGTATTTAATGGGTTACACAAATATGGAATAATTTAAAGTTCATTTAAGCTTATTGCGATATCCTTGTATTGTAAATAAGGAGGTACAAGGACATGAAAAATGAAATGCCAAAAATTCCAAATTCAAATCATAAATTATTAAAGAAAGGTACAAAGCTTGTATTGAGTGCGGCCACATTTGGTGTAGTTGCGGCCGGAAGTTTTCAAGGTGTCAACTATGTGGTTGATAACTATAATAAACAAAATACAACGGTTCAAAGTACAAATGTTGTGAAGACTTCAAGTTCGACTACATCCACAATAAGTGAAGTAGCTAAAAATTGTATGCCAAGCATTGTATCTATCACCAATGTTTCGGTATCGGATGTACAAAATTATTTCAGTATGTATGGAAATAACTCAAGAAGCAATCCGTTTACGCAACAAGAAAGTACAAGTGTAGGTAGTGGTGTCATCATCAATAAAAAGAATGGTGAAATTGATATTTTGACAAACTATCATGTTATTGAAAATGCCAAGACCTTGACTTGTACATTAGCGGATAATACAAATGTAGAAGCTACAGTAAAAGGTGTAGACGAAGATCGTGACTTAGCTGTGATTTCCATCAAAACGAAAGATTTAAGTTCGGATACTTTAAAACAAATTGCGATTGCGACAATTGGAGACAGCGACAAACTACAAGTCGGTGAACAAGTCGTAGCGATTGGTAATGCATTAGGTTATGGTCAAAGTGTTACAACGGGTATTGTATCGGCTACAAATCGTAGTGTTTCAACAAGTTCAGATACAGACAAATCACAATCGTATATTCAAACCGATGCAGCTATTAACCCAGGTAACTCAGGTGGAGCATTATTGAATATGAGTGGTGAATTGATTGGCATCAACTCAGCCAAATTAAGTGATACGGATGTAGAAGGTATGGGCTATGCGATTGCGATCAGCGATGTCAAAGATTCAATCAACACAATGCTTCAAGGAAAAGATGTAAGTACATCAAGCAATACACCTTCTTCTTCATATTATCAACAAAATAATGAAGATGATGAAAATGATTCTACATTTCCATTCGATTTTTGGAACTAAAACAGGAATTCGATTTTTGGAACTAAAACAGGGACTTGATTCCTGTTTTTTTTTATTGTAAACTATTAAAGATGTTTTTTTGTGGATATGGATCATATGACTATAATCTATGTATGAAGACATCAATTTGATTAGTTACATCGTATTCTTTTAAAGAAACGAAAGTAGGAGGAAATATGAACAAATCAAAACTATCAGTACGCCAGATGTGCGTGTTGGCTTTATTTTTAGCCATCGAAATCATCATGTATTTAACACCAATTGGATACTTACGTATCAACGCATTAAGTGTTACATTAATGCACGTGCCAGTTATTATTTTGGCTAGCACAATGGGACCTGCAGCCGGTGCTTTCTTAGGATTTGTATTTGGATGTACCTCAGTCATTGGAGCTACAATGACACCTGGAATCACAAGCTTTGTCTTCTCTCCATTTATCACAGTTGGTGGTATTTCTGGTAACTTCTTTAGTTTAGTTATAGCTTTAGTTCCACGTATTTTATTAGGTGTGATTGCTGGTTATGTATTTAAATTTGCGAAAAAATACGCAAAGAATACGCCAGTCGCTGCAGGTATTGCAGCCGCTGTTGCGACAGTATGCCATACAATCATGGTATTAGGATTGATCGTTATCTTATTCGGTCCTCAATACTCACAAGCTTTAGGCATTAGCCAAGCTGCATTGAACGGTGTTATGGCTGGTGTCATCGGAACAAATATGATTCCTGAAGTCATCGTAGCCGTTGTTTCAAACATGGCTTTAGCGACTGCATTAAGTTCAAGATACGTTGGAATTGCACAACAAGCATAGTCAATGAATAGTGTAACTTTGGTTGCACTATTTTTTTATTTGGTTTATAATTACCTAGGTGATAAAAATGGATTTAAATTGGAAATTAAATAAAACAGAACATATTGTACAAGATGAATGGATCGACTTTCGTAAAGAGTCTTTTATTCTTCCAGATGGAAAGGAATTCTCCCCTTTCTATAACTATTCAAGAAGAAACTTTGTCGTGATTATCGCAAGAACAAAAGATGATAAGTATATAACAGTTCGTCAATTTAGACATGGACTTAAATCTGTAACCACTGAATTTTGTGCCGGTGGCATTGAGGTGATGAAAAGACAGTGCATTACTTGCAGCTAAACGTGAATTACAAGAAGAAACAGGCTAACGTTTCAGATCACTGAAACATATTTATACGATTCCTAAGTAATCCTCAATAGCGGAT
>ENA-OQAN01000240-OQAN01000240.1-human-gut-metagenome-genome-assembly--contig:-NODE-240-length-30896-cov-2.341578_pt1 | contig 30896 bp, 43 predicted proteins | sample MGYA00242735_ERZ504527 | MGnify/ENA primary metagenome ERZ504527 (study PRJEB26092, sample SAMD00036230) | human gut metagenome | host: Homo sapiens | study: EMG produced TPA metagenomics assembly of... | reverse complement strand
TTGTGATTTCACATATTTACACATTTCTTATAAATTTAGGAAAGTTATCCACATTGAATGATTACACGGATTCCCTCTCTAAAAAAATGTGCATAAATTTGTGTTTTCCTCTTGGCAGGCATCACCTTCTTTGCTAAAATTAAATCAGTTTAGAACTGCTCTATGCAGCTCCACTTTTATATCTTCCCTGAATCCGTGAAGTTGATTTCTTCACAGGCTCCTTAAATCCTATAATTTCAAGATTTTGCGATACTCTGTTGTTCAATATCATTATTCACCCAACCGGTCTCAGCATCAGATTAAGAACGGTGATATTGTACTCACTTACCTTGGAATGCTTTGCATGGGCAGAATGTTGAGATGCTCCTTACAAACAAAATACAACCGACAGCTCTTGCAAATGGTCTTGTTCCGGTAGATATCGATGTGACACCTATGGATAATTCGAAATCCAAAAAGGAAGGTGTTTCACGAACCTACAAAGGGGTGACGGCTATGCGCCTATGATGGCATATATAGATACAGAGGGGTACACCATCAATTTCGAACTCCGTGAAGGAAAACAGCATTGTCAGAAGGGGACGGTTGAATTTCCGCAGGAAACAATAACGCTTTGCCACAAACTGACAGATAAGCCGCTGTTGATTCGCCTTGATTCCGGCAATGACTCCATCGACACTGTTGCTGTTCTGATGGATGCAGGCTGCTTTTTTATTATCAAGCGGAACCTTCGCCGGGAAAGCACGGATGATTGGTTTGAAATGGCAAAGCAGTACTGCCAGAATATAAACAGCCCCAGAGATGGAAAAACTGTTTATATAGGCAGTGACTGGAAAACCGTTACCAATAAGCAGTTCAATAAAGAGTTTACACTCCGTACCGGCTACGAGATTACGGAACGAACCATTGATAAATATGGTCAGTTCAATCTGGTTCCCGATGTTGAAGTTGAAACCTGGTGGACAAACCTTGGTGACCCGGATGAGGAAATCATCCGTCTGTATCATGCCCATGGAGAATGCGAGCAGTTTCATAGTGAGGTAAAAACTGACATGGATCTGGAGCGACTTCCATCTGGAAAGTTCACGACCAATGCACTGATACTCGAATTGGGGATGATCGCATATAACATTCTCCGTATGATCGGTCAGGGCACAATTGGAGGACGAACACCTTGTCAGAAGAGGGATGTTAAACGCCGTCGTTTACGCACAGTTATCAGCAGCCTGATCATGATGGCAAGCCATGTAACCATGCATGCACGCCAGTTGATAATCGGCCTTGGAAAAAGCAACGTCTGGCGGCATATATTTTCTGATATCTGTCAGAAATATGCTGTCACAAACGCATAAGTAACAAAGCAATTTTATAGTAGGCTTATTTCGTGTACCTTTTTTTGCACAATGAGCGCTTGGAGTCACGACATTAGTATTGAAAATAGACAGGGAAGTATATTTTTATCATGGAACCAACTTGCCCTTGGCAGGTTGGTTCACTTAAAGGATGAATTTCACGGATTCAGGAAATTATTTATTCTTATATATGTACATATAGCACGGAGGTGGTTTTATGAAGTATATTCAGGATAATGGGAAAATTAAATTATGTGAAACTGATAATATGGATCATCTTGTGCGGTTAACACAAGCGTTGAATGAAAATAATATTCCTTATGAAACCAGATTGAAAAAAGCAACATTTCTCAATAATCTTTTTTTCTTGATTTTTTATCATACTTTTGCATCGGGAATTGATCATAAGAATGAAACAACATGTATTTATGTACTAGAAAAGGATTTTGATGCTGCCCAAAAAGCAATAGTAAACTACAGAGAGACTGTGAGAAAAAGTCTGTAAATAAGATTCTTCTATGATAATGAAGGGTGAAAAGTTCTTTCACAGAGCTTTTTGCCCTTGCTCTTTATATACAACAGGTGCAAATCTGCATGTCAAGAGCAGGCGGATTTTCCGCCTGTCTTAACTGTTTCAGAGTTACTGTTCACTCCCAATGTCATTTACTTAAGGAATTTCCTTGTAAAAAAAGGATTTTGATATGGATCACTTAAAAGAACTCTACCATCTCAGATGGTCACAGGAAACAGCATACCGGGATCTAAAATACCCACTATGTTTAAAAGCATTTCATAGCCAAAAGTATGCTTATATTGTACAGGAAGTATTTGCCAGGGTACCCATGAGCTTTTGTTACCGTTAGCAGTAACTGCCCATGTGCTGTACCGCAAGACCGTGGGAAATTATCTGATCTTTCACAGTGGAAATGATGCACAGATCCATGACATGCTGGAAAATCTCTATATCGAATATCTAGCCACGCCAAATACAGCTGCACCTTTCTCAACTCCATGCTAGTCATGTTCTGGGCCATGCTGCTGCGTTTTCACGAAAATGATATTGAATCCATCCTTACAAAGGACAGCACCGGAAATTCTGTAACGGAAATCCTCAACTACCTGAACCGTCACTACCAGAGCGTTACCTTACGTGAAGCTGCGAAGCATTTTGGCTATAGTACTTCCCACTTCAGTACCCTGATCAAGGAAAGTACCGGACGGACATTTTTACAGATCATCCGAGATATCAAGCTGAACCAGGCATGTCATGCTCTGCGTGAAACCTCTCTCAGCATCTTGCGATCTGTGAACTTGTAGGGTATGAAAGTCCGGAGCATTTCATGCGTACTTTTAAAAAAACATATGGAATGACTCCCGGTGAATACCGGAAGAAGAACAGGGAATAAAAGATTACAAGATCTTATATATTTTCTGTATAACAGATGCCGTTCCGGGAGATACTTATTATATCCTCCCCTTTAGAATGCAGAGGCTTCGCGATGGTGCAGGCCCTCTGCGTTTCTCTTTTCACACTGAAAGGTTCATTTCACACCAAGCTTCTCAAGCGCCTTTCGCCGCCTGCTTCAGATTCTCAAACTGGATGGTATGGATACCGGCTTTTCCGGCTCCCTCACAGTTCACGGCACGATCATCCAGAAATACCGATTTCTCCGGTTTCAGGCTGTAACGCTTCAGAAGTGTTTTGTAAATATCCACCTCAGGCTTGATCTGCTGCACATCACAGGAAAATACCACTCCATCCATATATTTCAGAAAAGACATATCCTGCTTTGTACGATCCAGCATATAAGTTCCGTAGTTGGAAAGGACATAGAGATGATATCCCTGATTTTTGAGATATTTCACCCAGGTTTCCGCATAATCATACAGATGCATACACTCCGGATCACGTCGTACCACCTCACGAATATCTGCTTCATATTCCGGTGCACTTTCCACAAATTTATCTACATACCAGGACTCCTCATGCTGTCCACGGTCCTGTTCCTCCCAGATCGGGTTTCGAAATACTGCATCTGCGATTTTCTGATACTTTTCTTCCGGGAAGTCATAGCTCCGAAGATACTCTTCCCAGTCATAGCCCATCAGCACATTTCCCACATCAAAATAATATTCTCGATCATACGGTTTTCATCCTCTCTCGGCTTCTTATTTCCCCAGATCCGGTACGCCATCCAGAAAACATACGCTACGATCGGTACCAGAACTGCTGCCGCAAAAGCCCCCCGGAACAAAGCCTGGGCGTTTTCACTGCTTCCCCAGGCAAATGCCATTGGAAGGCAGAATATAAGAAGTAATATGACAACACCTGCAAGTGCCGCGATTCTTTTAAAATTTTTCATTGAGCTTCCTTTCACATGATACATCCGCTATTCTATCTGTTATTTTAACTGAATATCTCTTTGAAACAAAAGGGCGCCGGAGAAATTCTTCCCCGGCGCTTCCTGTTGTCATAATCCTGATACTGTAAAAATAATTATCTGTAAATGATGTCGTTTCTTCCTGGTCCGTTAGAGATCATTGTGATCGGGAATCCAATATGTTTTTCTACGAACTCTACATATTTTCTGCAGTTCTCCGGAAGATCCTCATATTTTTTGATTCCACGGATATCGCATTTCCATCCCGGAAGCTTCTCAATAACCGGTTTTGCTTTCTCAAGCTGCACAGTTGTCGGGAATTCTGTTGTCACCTCTCCGTCGATCTCATAGCCTGTGCAAACCGGGATCTCATCCAGATATCCCAGAACATCCAGTACTGTAAAAGCAACGTCTGTAGCTCCCTGGAGACGGCATCCGTATTTGGATGCAACACAGTCGAACCATCCCATACGTCTCGGACGGCCTGTAGTAGCACCGAACTCACCACCGTCACCGCCACGTTTTCTCAGCTCATCTGCTTCCTCGCCGAAGATTTCAGAAACGAATGCACCTGCTCCAACTGCACTGGAGTAAGCTTTGCATACGGTTACGACCTTCTTGATCTCATATGGAGCAGGCCTGCACCGATAGCACCATAAGCAGCCAGTGTGGAAGAGGATGTAACCATCGGATAGATTCCGTGATCCGGGTCTTTCAGAGTTCCGAGCTGTCCCTCAAGAAGAACCTGTTTTCCCTCTTTCAGTGCATTCCAGAGATAGAGAGATACGTCGCATACGTATGGCTCAACCATCTTCTTGTATTCCATCAGCTCATTCATGATGTCTTCCGGTTTCAGAAGAGGCTTATGATAGAGATGCTCAAGTGTTACGTTCTTGGTCTCGCAGATACGTACAACCTTCTCTTTCAGTGCTTCCTCATCAAAAAGCTCACTTACCTGGAAGCCGATCTTTGCATATTTGTCAGAATAGAACGGAGCGATTCCGGATTTTGTGGAACCGAAAGCCTTGCCTCCAAGACGCTCCTCTTCATACTGATCGAACAGAATGTGGTAAGACATTACCATCTGTGCTCTGTTGGAGATCAGGATCTTCGGTGCCGGTACTCCACGGCCTACTACTTCGTTGTACTCCTTGAAGAATACCGGAATGTTCAGTGCAACACCGTTTCCGATGACACTGGTCGTATGTCCGTAAAACACACCTGACGGAAGTGTATGAAGTGCGAATTTACCGTAATCATTTACGATGGTGTGGCCCGCATTGGCTCCACCCTGAAATCTTACGATGATATCGGCTTTCTCAGCAAGCATATCTGTGATCTTGCCTTTACCTTCATCTCCCCAGTTTGCTCCTACTACTGCAGTTACCATAACACAGTTCCTCCTTGTGTCTTTCTCTATTATTCGGAACGGCATGTTCTCTGCCTGTAATACACAGAGACACGTCATTCCTGTCTGTGTTCATTTCTTAATGTTTATAACATCTTGGAATTATACGTTGATCTCAACCTTAACGCCAAGCAGATCCTTATGTGCATCCAGAACCGGCTGTACCACATTGGCGATAAATGCCTCTGTCTGCTCTTTGGCACGTCCTGTATATCTGGACGGATCCATGGATTTCTGAAGATCCTCAAGAGTCAGGTTAAATGCCGGATCTGCTGCGATCAGCTCAAGAAGATTGTTATCTTTACCCTCTACCTTCACGTTCTTTCCTGCTTCCATGGAAAGCTCACGGATACGCTCATGAAGTTCCTGACGGTCTCCGCCTGCCTTAACTGCATCCATCATGATATTCTCAGTTGCCATAAATGGAAGCTCAGACATCAGTCTCTTCTCGATAACCTTCGGATAAACAACCAGTCCGTCTACAACATTGAGGCAGAGATCCAAGATTCCGTCGATCGCAAGGAATCCTTCCGGAACGCTGAGACGCTTGTTTGCAGAGTCGTCCAGAGTTCTCTCAAACCACTGTGTTGCAGATGTGATCGCCGGGTTCAGTGCATCGATCATCACATATCTGGACAGGGAAGCAATTCTCTCACTTCTCATCGGATTTCTCTTATATGCCATAGCGGAAGATCCGATCTGGGATTTCTCAAATGGCTCCTCTACTTCCTTCAGATGCTGAAGAAGACGGATATCGTTGGACATCTTATGTGCACTTGCAGCGATTCCCGCAAGGATATTCAGCACACGGGTATCAACCTTTCTGGAATAGGTCTGTCCGGAAACCGGATAGCAGGATCTGAATCCCATCTTCTCTGCGATCATCGGATCGATCTTGTCGATGGTCTCCTGATCCCCGTCAAAAAGTTCCAGGAAGCTAGCCTGTGTACCGGTTGTTCCCTTGGAGCCAAGAAGCTTCATAGTGCTTAATACATACTCAAGGTCCTCAAGATCCATCAGGAATTCCTGAGTCCAGAGAGTTGCTCTCTTACCTACGGTTGTCGCTGTGCCGGCTGGAAATGAGTAAACGCCAGAGTCGGCTGATCCTTATACTGTGCAGCAAACTTGGAAAGCTCAGCGATCACGTTCACAAGTTTCTTGCGGACAAGTTTCAGTGCCTCTGTCATAACGATGATATCCGTATTATCTCCTACATAACAGGAGTCGCTCCCAGATGGATGATACCTTTTGCCTTCGGGCACTGTACACCAAACGCATACACGTGAGACATTACATCATGGCGAACCTGACGCTCACGCTCCTTAGCCACATCATAGTTGATATCATCCGCATGAGCTTTCATCTCGTCAATCTGCTCCTGGGTGATGTTAAGGCCAAGCTCACGTTCCGTCTCAGCAAGTGCGATCCACAGCTTTCTCCATGTGCGGAATTTCATGTCCGGGGAAAAAATGTACTGCATCTCTTTGCTTGCGTACCGCTCTGACAGCGGGCTTACATATCTGTCTGTATTCATTATTATCCTCCTGATACATACATCCGGGCCGGAATGGCGAATGATCCGTTATCTGCCCGAATCTGGTTAATTCACGCCTCTTGAAATTATATAACATTGCCTCTTTAAAAGCAACCGTTTGTTACTCCATACCCTGATGGAATTTTCCCAAAAATTCCTTCATTCTGCCATTTTCGGAAGAAAATACCTCCTGCGGCGTTCCCTCCACTGCGATCACACCCTTATCCATAAAGATGATACGGTCGGAAATATCTCTTGCAAAATTCATTTCATGAGTAACGATCACCATGGTGATATGCTCCTGAGCAAGATCCTTGATAACCTTCAGGATCTCACCGGTCAGTTCCGGATCAAGTGCAGATGTAGGTTCATCAAAAAAACAGGATCTTCGGATTCATACAGAGCGCACGGGCAATGGAAACTCGCTGCTGCTGTCCTCCGGAAAGCTGAAAAGGATATGCCTTCTCCTTGTCTGCAAGGCCCATTTTCTTAAGAAGGCTTCTTGCCTGGACGTAAACCTCATCTTTCTTTCTCTTCTGCACCTTCAAAGGTGCATCCACTATATTTTTCAGTACGGAAAAATGCGGAAACAGATTGAACTGCTGGAACACCAGTCCCACATCACCGTTTTTGATGATCTCGCCGCTGTCCGGCGTCTCAAGTCCTGTGCACAACGCAGGATGGTTGACTTGCCGGAACCGGAAGGACCGATGATACTTAAAACTTCTCCCTCTTCCACGTCAAGAGAGATATCTTTGAGAACTTCCAGTCCGTCAAAGCTTTTTTTGATATGTTTCATTTCAAATAATTTCATATTTTATACTCTCCATTCCGGTTAGCGGTAGTAATTCATACTTTTCTCAACCTTCTGCATCACAACAGCCACGATCAGGTTGAACACATAATAAAATATCGCAGCGATCACAAATGGCATCATTGTTGTCTGTGCACTTGCGATCTGCTTGGCAATGGTAAACATCTCCGCAACTGCCACAACAAACGCAAGGGAAGTATCCTTGACCAGCGTAATGACCTCATTTGTAATAGACGGCAAAATCCTCTTGATCACCTGTGGAAGAATGATGCGGAAAAATGTCTGCACCTTATTGTATCCAAGGATCTTTGCAGCTTCATACTGTCCCACCGGCATGGATTCAATGCCGCCGCGGTAGATTTCTGCAAAGTAAGCTGCATAGTTGATGGCAAATGCGATAAATACAGCGATCAGACTATATCCCATGGAAATACGGATCCCGAAGATAAAATAAGGGCCGAAATATACCACCATCAGCTGCAGCATCAGCGGCGTTCCTCTCATGATGGATATGTACCCGGATACAATGGTACGGATCACTTTGTTTCTGGACATTCTGCCAAAGCAGATCAGAAGTCCCAGCGGCAGAGAAAACAGCAAGGTTACAAAAAAGATCTCAATAGAGACCAGCATTCCTCCTGCCAGCTGCTGGAGCATTACACTAAACTCATTTTTTTCCTCCTGGTTCGGAGTATCAGTCCCATTTATCGGACTGATACCTGTAATTCCTGTAAACAACAGGAAATGAGCGTGTACGGCAGCTCTTTCTGCGCCGAAGCACCCTCATTTCCTTTTTATGCGGAAGCTTCAAAAGCTTCTGCTATGTTTCTTATTTCTACTGCTGTTGGATAGCTTAAAAAATATCTTCACAGCTTTTACTGTACCGGATCTGTACCGGATCATTTGGATTCAGAATCGGTTTCTTTCTCTGTGCTGTCTGCACTTTCTTCTGTGTCAGCTTCTGCTGAATCAGAATTCTCTGTCTTATCCTTGTCCTCGCTGATGCAGAGCATGCTCTTATCCAGTTCATACTTATCTGCAAGCTTGTCAACCTCACCGGACTCGTCAAGCTTCTTGACCTCATCCCATACGAGATCCTTCAGCTCATCATTTCCCTTCTTGAATCCGATGCCATACTGCTCGTTCTGGATCGGCTCGTCAAGGATCACATATTTATCCTTGCCTCTCTGGGAAAGCTGATAGTTAGCAACACCAATATCAACAGCAACAGCGTCTGCAGCTCCGGAATCAATATTCATAAATGCAGTGTTGTAGTCCGGATTCTCTGTAAGAGATGCAAAGCTGTCCTTCAGGTCCTTATTGTCATCGTTGTTCAATGCGTCCAGTGCAGCGGATGCAGCCTGTACAACTACGTTCTTGCCCTTAAGATCCGCAAGCTTCTCAATTTCAGAATCCTTGGCAACTACGATCACCTGCTCATTGTTGATGTATGGATCACTCCATGTATAGTCATCCTCACGTCCGTTGATAGTAAATCCATTCCATATACAGTCGATCGTTCCGGAGTTCAGCTCCATATCCTTGGAATCCCAGTTGATAGGCTTCTTAACAAGTTCCCAGCCAAGATTATCACATACTTCCTGGGCAAGGTCAAGGTCAAATCCTACATATTCTCCGTTATCATCCTTATATCCGAACGGAGGATATTCAGCATCAAATCCTACGATCAGGGTCTTATCCTCAACACCTGCCTGTACACTCACTCCTGTTACCATCATTCCTATTGTCATCGCTGCCGCCATTACTACTGCAACTGTTCTTTTCTTCATGGTCATTCTCCTTTTTTCGGTTATCTCTTTATCACATGGTCACTCTACCACGTGAAAGCGTATGGTATAGTAACATACCCAAAAGGAGCTGTCAAGAGCAAACCTTCTGCTCTGCCAGATAATCTTTGTATTTCTTTCTGGCCGTTTTCAGATATGTTCTGGAAATTGGGATTTCCGTCTGTCCGACCACAAAACTGTTCTTCTTAAGTGAAGTTACCTTCTCCATGTTAATACAAAAGCTCTGATGACATCTCAAAAAGCTGCTGTCTGACAGCTGTCCCGAAAAATCCCCCAGCCTGGCTCTGCAGCTGATCTTTTTTCCATCGGTAAGATGAAATGTCACACTGTGAAGACTACTGGATATATATGCCAGATGATCGTGCTGCAGTGTATAAACATGTGTCCTGTAGCGAAAATACAACGCTCTTCCGCCTTCACGCCTGCATATCTCCAGGATATGTACCAGAACATGTTCCAGTTCTCCACTTTCAACCGGTTTGACCAGATAGTTATAGGCAAACACTTCAAATGCTTCTTTATAGAATTTTTCATTCTCTGCCACCAGCACAACCGGGATATAATGTCCTTTCAGGCGCATTGTCCGTACAGTTTCCAGACTCCTGCCCTGATCACCATCCAGCCCCAGAAATATCAGATCGCAGATCTTGTGTCCCTCTGCCAGTCCTTTCAGAAGACTCTCTCTGGTCCGATACAGAAGGAGCTCTGCATCAGGAACCAGTGTGGAAAGCTGCCTGTACAGCTTCTGTGCATCCTTTCGTATTTCATCACATATCGCGATCGTCATCACTGCCATTGCCGTGTTTTCCTCCCTCATGCTCTTTCTGATATTAACATTTTATTTTCAAAGAAAGACCTGCGCAATATGTGCTTCTAATTGTGCCTTGTTTTTTTACAAATTATTGCAATTCATGATCTGTTTTCGTATAATAATGTCATATAAGCACCAAAAGGAGTACTACTATGTCTGATTTCAGCAACAAATGCCGGGAATACCTAAAGGATACAGGAGAAAACGTTTATCAGTTATCTGCTTCTTCGGGACTTGACCGTACCTCGCTACAACGTATGATCACAGGGAAACGTCTTCCCGGTATTGATTTTGTGCGCCAGTTCTGCGATTCCCTCCGGATCAATCCTTCCCAACGCAGGGAACTGATGGAATTATATAAAATAGAAAAAATCGGAAAAGAAATATATTACAATCGCAAATATATACAGGAGCTTCTGGGTGTTATCAGCTCCCAGCAGGTCATTTCCCGGGAGGTTTTCTCAGGCTTCCATCCTTTCCCTTTTACCGTGGAACTTTTTCTCTTGATGTGGAAAAGAAGGTCCTGAGCCTTTTTGAGGACATCCTGTCTTCCAATTCTTCTGAAACGATCCGTACCAACCTTCCGGCCAACTGCCGGCTTCTTGTACAGATCTTTTCCCATCTTTATCCCAAATATGAGAAACTGCCACCGGTGATCCAGATCCTGCCGCTTCACCAGAACCCGTCCGCCTCACCGGATTACAACATGAATCTGGAAACCTTTCTCTGCACACTCCTTCCGATCCTGTCAGGTTTTGTGGGCTACCAGCCATATTATTACTATACTCAGACAGGCCGAGAGTTTTCCAGCTATGAACTGTTTCCTTTTTTCTTACTCACTGAAAAAAAAAAGCTGCTGCTGTTATCCTCGGATATGATGACCTGTATTTTTACTGAAAATCCGGAAGCGATCCACGCATATCAACAGGAATTCCGACGGGCTCTTGAGAATTCCAGCCAATTCTTCCTGCAGTCGGATTCTCCGGACAGGATCCTTAATATCTTTGGTTCTATCATGCAGACAAAGATCTCAACAAATTTTGCACTGGAATCTCATCCCTGCCTTGCACTGATGTCCTATGGTCCGGGCTTTATTCAGTCATTGTTTGATAACAGGGATATCGATCTTTCCGATCCGGTCTATACCCCAGCTGGCAGCGGTTCTGAACCAGACTTCCTTTTCTTTTACAGAAGCTGCCTTTTCCTGCAATTATTTTACACTGAGCGGGATCCGGAAATTTGCCCGTACCGGACTCCTTGACGGACCTTATTCCTACCATCAGACCCCTCTTCCGAAAGAAGAACGAAAAAAAGCCCTCAAGCATCTTCTTGACACAGATATGGGACATGAAAAATGCAGGATCCTGAAGCCTTCCATACTTCCTGAAACCGGGATCCATCTGGAAGTTCTGTCTGACTATTCCGTTTTTCTCTGCTTTCTTTCCGAAAAAGATACTTTTCTCTGTATCTATCTGAAAGAGACTAGTATCGGACAGGCCCTGAATGATTACCTCTGTTCCCTGTCTGAGGAAGAATCCGTATATACAAAAAAAGAAGCCCGGCAGATCCTGCTGGGACTTCTTGAACAGCTTTAAGAGCCGGTACTTCTGTGATATTCTCTTGTGAGATCTCCAGGATCCTGTCGGTTTCTCCGGATGCGATATGCTGCTCCGGAAGACCGGCAAAGCTTTTCAGAGCCTGGTCTGTTTCCTGCCTTACCATTTCATCTGTCTTCAGATCTTCCTGTCGTTTCCTGTATTCTTCTTCACTGTGAACACTGCGGTAGGCAGAAGATAAACCTTCATCGCTTTCTCTGAATGATTCTCCTTCCATGCTTTCCAAAAACAATCCAGCGCTTTATCCATCTGGAACAGGTAACTGTATGCGCATCCCTGATTATGCAGGATCCTTTCACGCATCTCTCCGGTGATTTCTTTCCCGCCATGCTCCAGAAGCTTCTGATAAACACGGAGTGCATTCACATACATCCGATTCTCCATCAGCGCATCACCTTTGCGTTTCTCCCGTATTTCTTCAGGTTCACGTTTTCTGGCTTCAATGCGCCCGTTTAAGGTCTTAAGCTCTTCATAAGCCAGATAATTGATCTCTTTAAATATCGGATACAGTACTTCTTCAAGTCCAGCCTCTCTTCCAATATAAGGTTTCAGCTTGGCCGCAAGCTTCGGAAGCTCCAGTTCTTCCTCCAGCCAGGTACAGAGCTTACTGCTGATCAATGAGCTGTCCACAAGATAAAGATTGTTATAAAGATAATAGCAGAGTTCTTCTATAGAATAGATATTGGTACTGATATTTTCGATATAAAACGGCTTCTCTGCCTTTTTTACCTGACATAAAATATATCCGCTCATGCCTGCTTCCTTTCTTCCTGCTCATCCCATCGTACCAGTTCCCTCCAGATCTTCCCACTGGAAGGATACATTTCGCCAAAGCCCAGATCCTCTACTGTGATCTCACAGTCTCTCGACGATACGTATTTCAGCGTGAGGGAAAGCCTTGAAGTCCGATTAGGCCGCTTTGGCAGACCCTCAAGTGCCATGGCCACACGTTTCTTCTCGGTTTCTTCCGGAATACTTACTACAAATACCAGTTCACTGGTATCATCCAGGATCAGCTCGCAGGATGCACTGCATTCATACCAGTTGCTGCCGCTTTCGATCAGCGGATAGTAAGCCGGAGAGCCCATCACCCGCATATCCATTCCTACGTCCGCAGTCACCAGCGAATCACTTAAATAGCGGTAACCTTTGAGTTTTTATCCTCCAGCCTGTCCTTACCGGCTATGCAGGCTCCCTTTGCAAAAAGATTGTTTCCGTAAAAAACCTTCCGTCCCTGATGACACAGGAGCTTTACAGACTGCTGTGCCCACTGCTGGTCAAATCCTTCTCCCGTGATCTGCACACTGGAGAAGAGCTCTTTGCCGAGAGTCTTACTGATAAAACGGTAAAATTCCACATCACGGATCTCTTCTTCCGGTTCAAGCTTTGTACTGACCGGATCCTCCAGTTTTACAAGCACCGGTCTGGAAGAGCCGTTGATGGTCAGCTTCCGGAAAGTTACCGTATCGCCTGCAAAGGCATACCATCCTACACTTCGATTCCAGGTTTCCCGTTTCTGTCCCAGTGCATAATAATAAAAGCTCTCGCCATAGTCCATAAGCATATATTTCTCACGGGAAAAACCTGCAAGGCTGCAGGCCTTCTGATAATTCCGTACCTGAAGTGTACTAAGCTCCGGCGATGTGATACAAAGGCACCGGGTATTCTTTACGATATCCTGGATTCCCAGAAATTTCAGGATTCCCCTTAGAAAATGTGCCAGAAGCTCTGCCGGCTCTTTTTCCTCTCCTGCCACCTGGATCTTTTCTTCCTTCTGACAGATATCATAGATATTTCCGATCATGATCCCGCCCTTTTCCCTGGCAAAATACTCTGCTTCCAGGCCTACGCAGTAATCACCGTGATCGGTACGATAGCAGATACAGCCGGAGCTTCGTACTGACTGGCTCCTACCTTCATGGAAAGAGAACGGGCTTCTTCTGCTTTTCTGTCATAATAACAGATCTGTGTGTATTCTTTTCCAATATCAATTCCTATGATCAAGTCACGAATTTCATTCATCTTTCCGGTTCCTTCTCTATGACAAACATTTCATTAACGTACTGTTCCTGCCGGAGATACTGTGCCAGCTTCTCCTTCACTTCCGTATCTTTCTCCAGTTTCCTTGCACAGAGTATTTGATTGATCAGCTGATATTTGCTGGATGCCTGGTCATTACTCTGGCTCATGGTCAGTATTTTTTCTTCCGTTTTGTGTACACCGGTTTCATCTTCTGTCTGGAAATAATATCGCAGGGTCTCTCCATAAAACAATGTAAATGCTCTGGCAAAAATTCCCTCATAGACATTTTTGAGCGGTTCACTTTTATAGTCCGGTACAGTTCCAAGTCCTGTATCCAGGGAATAATACAGTGTGACCAAAGTCTCCGGTGAAGTATGATACTCTACAAAAGTCTTATCATCCAGCTGATACGGTCGCAGGATACTCTGATCCAGATTCCGGAAAAACTCAAATAGCATTCCTTCCTTTACACAGGAGGAGAGGATTTTTTCCTCCATTTCCAGATTTTCTTCATCAGCAGTTTTTTCTTCGGAAAGCAGTTTCAGAAGGGTCAGGTCACAGATCCGGTCTCCGGGCCACTCCTTTTCTCTGCGATTTTTCAGATACTCCTTAAGTCCAGGCATCTCCGGCATTTCTTTTACAAACATTCCGTAAGACATCAGAGTCAGATACGCACCAATCACACTCTCTTTTCCGGAATGACGGATATATGCTTTCAGGATATCCGCACCCTCTGGCCGGTAATCCCAGTTAAACATCAGAAGAGAAAGGATCCTCTCCTCCAGATTATAGGTATCCATCTCAAACCCACAGGCACTTTCCAGATTATCCAGAAGTTCATCCACAGGTCCAAACCGGAATTCATTCAGATACATGAGGATCACTTCATCATAGATTCCCTGTCGGTATACATGAGAGGAAAGTGCGATCAGCTCTTCGTCTTCCGCACAGTCACAGCGGATGATCATACGGCTTACCAGCTTCAGAAGCGCACGCTCCTCTACTCCTTCAAATCCAAATGCTTCCACCACGCTCATAGCCTGCGGAAACAGTCCCCGCTGGATCAGGATCTCCAGAAGGGTTTTCCGGTCGACCATGGCATATTCCCGATAATCCATCATCTCCAGACAGGCATCCAGATCTTCTCCCTGCACGTGATCCCGATAATAATCCAGGATCTTTTTGCGGATCAGCCTCTTATATTCATCGGTAAACGCCGGTGAAAGGACCAGTTTCTGAAAAATTCCCAGATTCTTACGACTGATCTCCTGACCCTGACAGTAATACAAAAGCACAGCCGGTTCATCCGCCCCTTTTTCCAGCACTGCCGGAACCATCTCACGATCATCAAAAAGTGGTGTCAGATTATAATCTACCGTAGCAGCATAACGTCTCTGTTTTTCATCCTGAAATACAACGGCCGCATCTTCGCTGCAGATCCTTGGGTAAGCGATCCCATGGATACACGGATAGATTTCTTCCTGTTTCATCTGTCTGTGACGGACGATCACACTGCGGACCTTCGGATCATCCGTATACAGCCGGCAGGTAAACATTCTGGAGGCGATCACCTGCGCTTTTTCGCTGTCCGATGGTTCCCGCATGAATTCCTGATAAACAGCGGCATAATTTTCATTCATCCGCCTTCCCGTAACTTACGGAAAGCAAATTCTTCCATGCTTTCACGATAACTTTCGTATGTCTGTGGATCACGTTCCTTCCCTGCAATGATGCATGCATACAGATAGGCACGCTTGGAATCACCGAGAGTATTGTTGTTATAGGTAAAATACATCAAAAGCGGTTTCGGCAGGACTCTCCGATAAGAAGTATCCAGTGTTTCCACATAATATTCATACAGCCGTGTGATCCGAATCCCGCGGTCCACGGCAGCGGAAAACCACTGAAAATATTCCGGTTTTCTTGGATTTCCCTTCATAATATATTTACAGATAGCTTCCACGGTATCATCCGACGGAAAGGCTTCACATCCCATGGCCATAGCACGGTACAGACTTTCGTTAAAAGCTTTCTCATAACCGGAAAGATATGCCAGGCGCATGACCAGCTCTTCCGTCAGCATCTGTTCTTTTCCTGCAAAAAGGAATACCTGGGCCCAGAACCCATTGATTCGATGCAGCAGAGACATATCTGCACAAATACTGTTCCATGCTTCCAGATACAGAAAAGGACTTGTACATCCCCGCTCAAAAAGTTCCTCCATCAGAAAGATCTTTTTTGACGGAGAAAGCGTATGATCCATTTCAAATACCAGTTTCAGAAGGATAAAGCTGTCTTCCTTCTGCATCTGGAAATTCTGTACCTTGCGGAGGGCCTGTTCCTTATCCCGGTACAGCCCGGTCTGTGTACACAGATACAGATAAATCCCTGCCAGTTCCAGTTCATTGTGATGAAAGGATTTATTCTGATAACGCTCAAGGATTTCTGAAGCCTGGTCATCTTCTCCTTCCAGATGAAGAAGATAGGCTTCCAGAAGCTGATATTCCGGATATTTCAGTCCGTTTTCGCCCATACGGTCAAGCTTCTCATGAGTAGAGGCTGTCCAGGCCTGAAAATCTGTTCTTTTACAGAGATATCCCAGGTATTCCTTCATCAGAGATATCCGGTACTGTTTTTCCAGAAGATCCAGGTTCACGCACTCTCAGTTCCTCTGGATGCAAGAACGTGATATACCAGTTTCTGGTATGGGGTTTTTACAATGATCTCGCCGTACTGATTTCCTTTTCCAAGTTTTTCCTGGCGGATCACATAGTTTATTTCACAGGTACTTCCGATAAAATCCTCTTCTGTGACCACATGCTTGCCTGCCTCCAGAAAATCCCCGTTTACCTCAATATCTGCCCGCAAGTGTCCCCATCCGCTCCTGTGGATATAAAGGGATTCCTGAACAGATTCACTGACATCATAAAACCGGCCTCTTCTCTGTTCAGACTCAATGTCACCTTTTCCTTGGCACCGGCTGCGATCAGAAATTCCTCCAGATGCTGATAGGTCACCGGCTGCTGTGACATTCCTGCATAAAGAGAACGGATCTTCTCACTCTGATCACTCAGGATCAGGGAAAAATGTCGTTCTGTAAAGATCCGGTAAGCCTCATGGAAATCTTCCTTTGCAATATGCAGAAATTCTTCCAGAGAAGATACCTTTCTGCCTGCACTCTTCACCTCTTCCGTCTGTACCTGTACAGTGAACGGCAGCTTATATTCTCCGATACTGGTAGTAAAACACAGCCAGCCTTCAAAGCTCTCTCCCGGCTTCATTCCCTCTGCATCTACCCCATAAGGCATGCGCACTGTGGTTCCGGAAAAGCGGTCAAATCCGGGCACCAGTCTCCGGTCAGATGAAGTCACAAAGCCACTGATCCTGCGGTTGTCATCGGTACCGAAATAAATCTCATCCTTTGTAGTCTCTCCTGCCTTCAGCGTAGCGAAAATACGGTCCTGTGAAAACAGAAGCTCAGGCTGTTCATAAATAAATTTTCCGTTAAGAAGCTGTTCTATCCTCTTTTTCAAAATATATACTCCTCATCAATATACACTGATTGTTGTCACTCGTATTTTATGATTATACACCAGATCAGAATGTGGCGCAACAGGTGTTCGCCTCTGTCCTTTTTATAAAGTTTCTGTTGGAAAAGCACGAAAAGCACGTCCGGCTCATAAGCTATAAGGAAATCCCCTTTGAGGTGAACCCTTGAAAACCTTTCTGAAACCGCTTTCTTTTGCGGAAGAGCAGTTCTATCTTCTGCAGCTCCAAAGGGGCGATCCGGAAGCAAAAAATATTCTTATCGAACACAATCTCCGCCTCGTAGCACATGTTGCAAAAAAATATCAGGGATGTGACGAGGATCAGGATGATCTGATCTCCATAGGCACCATAGGTCTGATCAAAGCCATTTCCACCTTTGATCCCAGCCGGACTTCCAAGCTTTCCACTTATGCTGCACGGTGCATTGACAATGAGCTTCTCATGATGTTCCGTGCCCGCAGGAAACGTTCCAGAGAAGTTTCTCTCTATGAGCATCGGCACAGACCGGGAAGGCAACGAGATCAGCCTTCTCGATATCATTGAAAGTCCACCCGTTGATGTTGTGGATGATTGTTTCAAAAGGGACAGCATTTCCTATCTTCTCCGTTGTATCCGGACAGTACTCTCCCCAAAGGAATACCAGGTGATCTGCTGCCGCTACGGTTTGAATGGTCAGGAGCCACTGACCAGCGAGAGATTGCTGAAAATCTCTCCATCAGCCGCTCCTATGTATCCCGTATCGAAAAGAACGCTCTTCGAAAACTCCGTACTCTTTTTCCTGAAAATCAGTAAAGGGGAGAACGTTCTTTTCGTTCTTCCCCTTTACTCTCTTATCCACCCTTTCGGATCATTCACCTCTTCGGAGAATATCAAATACCTCCGGCATCTCAGTCAGTTTCACATAGATCCTCTGCTGAGCATGTGGTGCACTCTCCATAGCTTCGCCCTCTTCATTATAAATGGCTTCCACTGTGACCGGAATATTCCTTCCGTCCGGTTTCATGATCTCGATGGTCTCTCCTACAGAAAACTTGTTTCTCTGTGTCAGTCTTGCCAGACCTCTCTCATCGATCTCTTCTGCAAATCCAAGATATGTGTATTCTCTTACATATGTGTTGCTGTCATAGATCTGGGTATTCTCATCCGGCTTTCCGTAAAAAAATCCGGTGGTAAACTGACGGTAGGTACAGTTTGAGATCTGCTCCTGATACCACGGCATATTTGCATGATATTTTTCCGGACTTTCCATACAGTCGTCAATGGCTTTGCGGTAGGTTCTTGCCACTGTTGCCACATAAAGAGCTGTTTTCATACGTCCTTCGATCTTCAGGCTGTCAATACCGCTTGTAAGGATATCTTCCATATGTTCTACCATACAGAGATCCTTGGAATTAAAAATAAAAGTTCCTCTCTCATTTTCAAATACCGGCATGTATTCTCCCGGACGCTTCTCCTCCACAACAGAATATTTCCATCTGCAGGGATGGGTACAGGCTCCCTGATTGGCATCTCTTCCTGCCATAAAGTTACTGAGAAGACATCTTCCGGAATAGGAAATGCACATGGCACCGTGAATAAACGTTTCAATCTCCATATCCTCCGGAATATGTGCCCGGATCTCCCGGATCTCTTCCAGAGAAAGCTCTCTTGCACTTACCACACGTTTGGCACCAAGGTTATACCAGAAACGGTAAGTCTCATAATTGGTATTATTTGCCTGTGTACTGATGTGACGCTCAATCTCCGGGCAGATTTCCTTTGCATACATAAAGATTCCCGGATCTGCGATGATCAGTGCGTCCGGTCCGATCTCCTTCAGTTCCTGAAGATATTCCCTTACACCCTCAAGATCACGGTTATGCGCCAGGATGTTTACTGTCACATAAACCTTTACACCATGGGAATGGGCAAATGCGATTCCCTCACACATATCTTCTTTTGAAAAATTCTTAGCCTTTGCACGAAGTCCAAAAGCTTCTCCGCCGATGTAAACAGCATCTGCACCATATATGACGGCAACCTTTAAAACCTCAAGCTGCTCGCCGGAACCAATAGTTCTGGTCGTTTCATAAACCTGTTCTCCTGTTTTTACACTTACAGCCGCTCCGTCTCCAAGAGGAAGCACCGATGTACGAAGCACCGGACTGTGAGTCAGCTGCCAGAGATATTCTCTCATTCTTTTATAGATTGTACGGTTACGCCGTTCCACAAGATAATGAGATTCAATAATATCCCTTCCTGCAGCACGTTGTCAGATACCAGCACGCTTCCCTCTTTCATCAGTCTCAGCACGTCAGGAAGCCAGTGGATATACTGGCCCTTGGCTGCGTCCATGAAGATCATATCAAAGGTTCCGGTAAGATTCTTCAGGATTTCTCCGGCATCTCCCTCCAGAAGCGTGATCTGTGACTCTCTTCCTGCGCGCCTGAAATTATCCTTTGCGACAGGAATTCTTTTTTCATAATTCTCTATGGTAACAATTTCCATATCTTCCGGCCCATACTCACACATAAGAAGTGTGGAGAAGCTACGGCAGTCCCCACCTCCAAAATGCGCTTCGGTTGTTTCAGTGCCAGAAGCATCCTCATAAAGCTCTGCATATCTCTCCGGATGATCGGCACCCGGTCTGCAAGTGCCTTTGTCTCCAACTCCTGCAGAAATGGAGTATTCCCCATATCCAGTGAATTGATATAGGTCTGCATGCGTTCTTCTACGATCACTGGCTGTTCGATCCTTCCTTGCTCTCTTCTCCTGACAGCACTGCAATGATCCTGGTCGGTGTATAAGCTGTACTGAGAAGGTATGTACCTGCTTTGATCTGTCCGTGATATGCGGACATTCTTTCCTGTATGGTAAATGCAAGCGCATCCTTGATAAGACCCTTCTGCTCCAGTGTCTTGCCTACTTTATATGCAGAGGCACCTTCTTTTATGACTACCGTGACCTGCTGTCCCTCTCCCGGGCTCATAGCCTGCTGGTTAAACACATCGTAGCCAAACTGATATGCTGATTTTCCAACCCAGATCAGAAATACGATAATAAAGATATATACAGCGGTTTTAAATACCCCTCCAGCCAGAAAAACGCCGGCCCTGCCAACCTTGTCTCTTGTGTCTGCCATAGTCTTTCCTCCTATAAGTCAGGAATCTGTATGTCGATCCCGTCCACCAGCGTCCTGCATATCCGCTGCATCAGTCTGCACAGCGCAAGCTCTGCGTCGAGATAGGCATTTACTTTCAGGTTCTGTCTCAGACTTGCAAACTCCTGATTGAGCTGTTCCGCAATATGGAACAGCTCATCCTTGTCTGAATGATTCTGCAGTCTGAAATTATCTCCACGGAATCTCATCACTCTGGCTTTCAGCTCAGGATCCGCTTCAAGCTGGGCTGCCTGTTTCTGATATTCCTGATATTCATCGCTTCTGTGCACAGCATCGAGAAGCTTCTCAATCTCCATGCTGATCTCATCCATGAACCTACGCCTCCATAATGATAGGCAGGATCATAGGATTTCTCTTGGTCCGTTTCCACAGATACTCTCCAAGGGCATCCTTGACCTCGGTTTTGATCTTGCCCCAGTCCGTGATATTGTTCTCCAGGCAGGAATCCAGTGCAGTTTCCACAACCTGTCTGGCATGCTCCATAAGATCCTCAGATTCTCTTACATACACAAAACCTCTGGAAACGATATCCGGACCTGCGAGAACTACATTACTGTGGCGCTCCAGTGTCATAACTACGATCATGATTCCATCTTCAGACAGGTGCTGACGGTCACGGAGTACGATATTTCCCACATCACCAACGCCAAGTCCGTCTACGAAGATCGCACCTGTATGAACGCTTCCTGTCACCTTGGCATCCTGTCCGTCCAACTCCAGAACATTTCCGGAAGAAAGGATAAAAATATTCTCCTTCGGGATTCCCAGATCTTCCACAATGTGTTTCTGTGCAGTCAGATGACGGTACTCACCATGGATCGGAATGGCATATTTCGGTTTTACGAGGGAGTAGATCAGCTTGATCTCCTCCTGGCAGGCATGTCCGGAAACATGGACATCCTGGAAAATAACCTTGGCTCCCTTCATAGACAGTTCGTTGATGACCTTGGAAACTGCCTTTTCATTTCCGGGGATCGGATTGGAGCTGAAGATGATGGTATCGTTAGGCTTGATCGTGATCTTTTTATGGATATTGGCTGCCATACGGGAAAGTGCCGCCATGGACTCACCCTGGCTTCCGGTTGTGATCAGAACCACCTTATCGTCCGGATAATTCTTCACCTGATCAATCTCGATCAGTGTGTTCTCCGGGATCTGCAGATAGCCAAGCTCTGACGCTACGGAAATAACATTGACCATACTGCGGCCTTCCACAGCAACCTTTCTTCCGAACCGGTATGCAGTGTTAATGATCTGCTGCACACGATCCACGTTGGATGCAAAGGTTGCAATGATGATCCTGGATGTACGGTACTCATTAAAAAGATTATCAAATACATGTCCACTGTACGCTCGGACATTGTAAATCCCGGTCTCTCTGCATTGGTACTCTCACACATCAGTGCAAGCACACCCTTCTTGCCGATCTCTGCAAAACGCTGCAGATCGATGGCATCTCCAAATACCGGTGTATAATCAACTTTAAAGTCTCCTGTGTGTATCACGATTCCCACCGGTGAATAAATAGCAAGTGCGGATGCATCCTGGATACTGTGATTCGTTTTGATAAATTCCACAGCGAAATCCCCAAGATTGATCACCTGCCCGTGTTTTACCTCTTTCAATTTGGTAGAACGCATAAGGTTATGCTCTTTCAGTTTGTTGCGGATCAGTCCCAGTGTCAGCTTGGTAGCATAGATCGGAACATTGATCTCTTTCAACACATACGGAAGAGCTCCGATATGATCCTCATGTCCATGAGTGATCACAAATCCCTTCACCTTGGAAATATTTTCCTTAAGGTATGTTACATCCGGAATGACCAGATCGATTCCCAACATATCGTCCTCAGGGAAAGAAAGACCACAGTCTACAACTACAATACTGTCGCCATACTCAAAAGCGGTAATGTTCATTCCGATCTGCTCCAGACCGCCAAGTGGTATGATCTTAAGCTTGGATGTTGTTCTGCGGCCGGTTTTCCGACCGGATGGCCTGCCGCCGGTCTTTGCCGGTTTCTGTGTGTTTCTGCTGTTTTTTACAGCACCACCGGCTGCTGTTTTCTTTGCTGTTGGCCGGAAAGGCTTATCCTGACGGTTTTTGCTGCCACCACGATACTGTCTTGTTCTTGATCCGGCATTCTTTTGTCTTGCTGCGGTTCTTCTGGCACCGCCTGCGGAAACTTGTACTCTGCTCTCCGCATTTTTGTTGTCATCGTTGTTCTCGCTTTTCAAAAATCGCTCCTCCATTCAAAATTCACGTCATCCAGCATCTGCTGAAAAACTGCATATACAGCCTGAAGTTCGTCATCATCCTCGACCATCTCATAACAGGCTTCTGTGCTTCCCGGAGCTGAAATATCCTTCAGAATATATGCGTCTGCTTCCTCATCCTGTGAATCGGACACCAAAAGATAAGTCACACCCGCAATATTGGTCTGCTCCTCTACGTAAAACTCAGCAGCTGTGCCGTCGTCTGACTGAAATATTATTTTTTCCATATTTAATTCTTCCTTATCCGTTCTTGTCAAGCGGATATTCACAATCCGCATTTGCTACCTGATCCGCTCAAAATATCTATTTGCGTTTCCGATCATTCTTCCACGCCTTCCTGCTGCTCTCTTCTGTGTGCGGCAGCATCCAGATATCCCTGCAGGATAAAGACTGCTGCTACCTGATCCAGATACTGTTTACGGTCTTCCTTATGCACACCGGTCTCCTCCAGAGTACGGTCTGCCGCCATGGTAGTCAGTCTCTCATCCCACATAACAACAGGCAGACCCGTACGTTTCTCCAGCATTTCCTTAAACTCCAGAGATTTCTCGGCCCGCTCTCCTACTGTATTGTTCATGTTTTTCGGGTATCCCAGAACGATCTCCGTAACCTGATACTCCGAAATAATCTCTTCAATACGTGCCAGAGTACGACGAAGCTTGTTTTCCTGCTTGCGCCATACGGTTTCCACACCTTGGGCTGTCAGGCCAAGGGGATCGCTCACTGCAACCCCAACGGTCTTCGAGCCATAGTCCAGTCCCAGTACTCTCATATTACCGTTCCCAGGACTTATTCTTGATATACTCGGTGAGAAGCTCCTCTACCAGCTCATCACGCTCCACCTTCATGATCATGCTTCTCGCACCCTTGTGGCTTGTGATGTAGGTCGGGTCTCCGGACATAATATATCCTACGATCTGATTCACCGGATTGTAGCCCTTCTCATCCATTGCATTGTACACCAGATCCAGGACTTCTTTTACTTGAAGCTCCTGATCCGGTTTTGTTCTGAAATACTGTGTATTTCCCAGATTATTCTCTGCCATTGTCTCTCACGTCCTTAAAATATATTCTTTTTTATTTTAATATAAATTTACATAAATTACAATCTTAAATTTAACGAGGATTGCGAATACAAACTGTCAACGTTACTGTTCACTCCGTTCTCAGTAACACGCTTCGCAAAATATTACCAGTGAACAAACAACCTTTCAACATACGATCCCGTTCTTCACTCCACGGCTTCACCGGTCATGATATGCTCTTCAAGAAAGCCTTCTGCCTTTACGATTACGATATCATTTACGCCATAAGCTTCCGATTTCGGTACAGCAGTTTTTATATACTCCCGGCTGTGTCCAGATACCAGGTCCGTCCATCCTTTGTATACTCTTCCTCGATCAGTACCTCCAGGTTTTTGCCAAGCATGGATTTCTCATAATCCCCTGCATGACGATGATGCAGCTCGATCATCTTCTCACTGCGGAAGGATTTCTCCGCCTCTGTCAGCTGTCCGTCCATGGCAGCTGCCTTTGTTCCCTGTCTTCTGGAATATTTGAAGATATGAGTCTCGTAAAAACGGATGCTGTCCACAAAATCATAGGATTTCCGGAATTCTTCCTCAGATCCTGCGGAAAGCCTACGATCACATCCGTTGTCAGTGCCGGATTTCCATACACTTCTCTTAAAAGCTCACAGCGTTCTCTGTATTCCCCGCTTCTGTATCTGCGGTTCATCCTTTCCAGAGTCTCATCACAGCCGCTCTGCAGGGAAAGATGGAAATGTGGGCATACCTTTGGCAGCGCTGCAATCCCCTCGGCAAATTCTCTCGTAACGATTCCCGGTTCCAGAGATCCCAGGCGGATACGCTGGATTCCTTCGATCTCATGTACGGCACGGATAAGGGAAAGCAGTGTCTCTTTTTTCTCCTCCGGAAAATCTACGCCGTAGGAACTTAAATGAATTCCTGTAAGAACTACTTCCTTATACCCTTTTTCTGCAAGGGAATGGACTTCCTTCAGCACACTTTCAATGTTACGGCTTCTGACACGGCCTCTTGCATAGGGAATGATACAGTACGTACAGAACTGATTGCATCCGTCCTGAACCTTGATATATGCCCTTACATGTTCTGCAGTACGATCAATGGAAAGTTCCTCATACTCTTTTGTCTGATTGATCTTGATCACATGGGAACCATGACCCGGTTTGTTTTCCGCATATTCGGCCAGTGCTCCACAATATTGATCTTCTGGTTATTTCCCAGAACAAGATCAATGGCTTCGTCTTTTTCCAGTTTCTCGCCACCGGTCTGTACATAACAGCCCGTTGCCACCACGATCGCTTCCGGATTCATTTTTTTTGCTTTGTGGAGCATCTGTCTTGATTTTCTGTCTGCAATATTGGTTACTGTGCAGGTATTGATCACATAAATATCCGCTCCCGGCTCAAAAGGCACGATCTCATATCCCGCCTCCTCCAGAAGCTGCTGCATGGCCTCGATCTCATAGGCATTTACTTTGCAGCCCAGGTTGTGTAATGCAACTTTATTTCCCATTTTTCCTCACTTTTTTTTACACTTTAACTAATTATTAAAACAATTTTTATCTCTTTTCACCTTGACTTTTTGGGTACTGACAGGTAAGATGAAAGCTGTAAAACAACAAAAATTTATCAAGGGAGGTTATTATAATGAAAACAGCTAAAATCTCACTGAATTCCATCGATAAGGTGAAAGCATTCGTAAACGAGATCAGCAAATTCGACTGCGATTTTGATTTAGTATCCGGAAGATATGTGATCGATGCAAAATCCATCATGGGTATCTTCAGCCTGGATCTTTCCAAGCCGATCGACCTCAACATCCATGCAGATGGCGCTGCTCTGGATAACGTAATGCAGATTATTTCCAAATATACAATCGACTAATCTATACTGTATATTTGAGAGGAACTGTATCGGATACAGTTCCTCTTTTTTCATGTTTTCAGAATTTTTCTGATCTCAATGATCTCCCTTTTTCTGATACCGTTTGATAATCCCAGGGAACCTCCAAAGCGGGGTTCCCTGATTGTTTTTTCTTACAGAAAAACAATCACTGAATTTCAATGATCTCTGTGGTATTCAGAGCAGTCTCCATCAGCTCATCGATCTTCTCAGAAAGTTTCTGCTCGGAACGGCGGATCACCTTAAGATTCGGCTTGGTTACCGGATGTTTTGCAACAAAGATGGTACAGCAGTCCTCAAACGGCTGAATGGATGTCTCAAAAGTATCGATCTTTCTGGAAATCCGAACAATCTCCTCTTTATCAAAACCGATCACCGGACGATATACCGGAAGTGTGCAGACCTCGTTTGTGGAAGCAAGACTCTGTAATGTCTGGCTTGCAACCTGACCGATACTCTCACCTGTGATCAATCCGAGACAGCGGTCTTTTTTTGCAAAATGCTCGGCAATACGCATCATGTATCTTCTCATAATGATGGTAAGCTCATCATGTGGGCACTGGTCGTAAATATAAAGCTGGATATCTGTAAAATTAACTACATGGAGACGGATCGGTCCGCTGTATTTGGCTACCAGGCGGGCAAGATCCACGACCTTCTGTTTTGCACGCTCGCTGGTGTAAGGCGGTGCATGGAAATATACCGCATCGATCTTAACGCCACGTTTTGCGATCATGTAACCGGCAACCGGGCTGTCGATTCCGCCAGAAAGAAGCAGCATGGCTTTTCCGTTTGTTCCGATAGGCATTCCGCCTGCGCCCGGAATGGTCTGGGAATATACATAGATCTTGTCACGGATCTCCACAGAAAGATCCAATTCCGGATGATGAACGTCTACACTTGCCTCCGGGAACGCATCCAGGATACGTCCGCCAAGCTCTGCGCTAACTTCCATGGAGCTAATCGGATAGGATTTCTTTGCACGGCGTGTCCAAACCTTAAAGGTTCCGTTAAAGTCCGGATGCCACTGTTTCATATAGCTTACTACGTCTTCGGCAAGTTTCTCAAAGCCTGCTCTTCGTAGATCATAACCGGGCAGATACCTACGATACCGAATACGTGCTGCAGTGCGTCTACAGCCTCATCGTAATCATAATTCTCCGGGCAGAATACATAGACTCTTCCCTGCTCTTTTTTACTTCAAAATCTCCCTCGATCTTGGAGAGTGCGATCTCCATCTGATGTACGAGAGCATCTTCAAAACGATAGCGGTTTTTTCCCTTAAGGGCAATTTCCGCATATTTGATCAGAAATGCATGTACTAACATAAAAATCCCTTTCTTCTGTATTCTCTATCGACGTGCATACCTGCGCAGCATCGGAATTGTTTTTCCCAGTGCTTCCAGGCAGTAATCTACCTCTTCAAAGGTATTTTCCTCACAGAAGCTGATGCGGACGGTACTCTCCACATCTGCTCTTGAAAGTCCCATAGCTGTCAGTGTTGCACTTGGTTTTCTCTTATGACTGGAGCATGCACTTCCTGCGGAAATATATACTCCGAATTCTTCCAGTGTATGGAGCAGGACTTCGCTTCGGACCCCATGGAAAGTCACACTCATGATGTGCGGTGCCCCTTCTCTTAAAGGCATTCCGTTGATGGTGATGTCTCCAAGCTTTGAAAGTCCCTCTGCCATCCGTTCTTTCAGGTCATAAAGGTGCTGTATTTTTTTTATCAAAATCTGTATATACCATCTCTGCGGCAACGCCAAGGCCTGCAATTCCCGGTACATTGTCTGTTCCGGAACGCATGCCGTTCTGCTGTCCGCCTCCAAGGATCTGTGGCTGTACTCTTACTTTTTCGTTGATGTAGAGGAAGCCCACGCCTTTTGGTCCGTGGATCTTGTGACTGCTTACAGATAAAAGATCGATTCCCAGCTTTTTCGGATAGATACGGTACTTTCCGAAAGCCTGGATGGCATCTACATGGAAAAGCGCTTTCGGGCTTTTTTCGTGGACGAGCTTTCCGATCTCTTCTACCGGCATCACACTCCCACTTCGTTATTCACGTACATCACAGACACCAGGATCGTATCCGGGCGCAGAGCTGCTTCCAGCGCTTCCAGTTTCACAACTCCCTGATGATCCACAGGAAGGATGGTCACCTCATAACCCTGGTCTTTCAGATAGGCAAAAGGCTGAGCCACTGCCGCATGCTCCACTGCCGTTGTAATGATATGGTTTCCCATACGCTTGTTGGCTTCCACGCCGCCGATAATGGCAAGATTATCTGATTCTGTTCCACCGGAGGTAAAAAGAATCTCTTTTTCGTTAACTTTCAATAATTTTGCAAGGGTTTGGGCGCTTTTGCGGACGTAATTCTCCGCTTCCATTCCCTTTTTATGCATGGCAGAAGGATTTCCGAAATCTCCTGTCATGGTTTTGCAGACAATATCCTTTACTTCATCGAAGCATCTCGTTGTCGCGGAATTGTCAAAATATGCTTCCATAGTTTATTCATCCTCCAGTTGAAACATCAGAACAGAAAGTACTGCGAGTCCCGCAGTTTCTGTCCGTAAGATCCGGTGTCCCAGGGTGATCGGTTTCGCACCGGCTTCCATGGCATCTGCCACTTCCTGCTCTTCAATCCACCCTCCGGCCGATTAAAAACACCGATGCTTTTCCCGGTTCGATTGCCTGGATCAGTTCCTTTGTCTCTTTCATTCCTTTTGCAAGTTCGTAAGGGATCAGCAGAACATCCAGTTCTTTTGCGTAAGCAAGGGCTTCCTTAAATGTCATCACGGAATGGACTTCCGGAACAAGCATGCGCTTGGACTGTTTTGCCGCGCTTTCCGCGATCTGCTGCCAGCGGGATACTTTTTTCTCTGCTTTTTTGTTATCCAGTTTTACCACACATCGTCTGGTTGAAACCGGAACTACGGAATATGCCCCAAGCTCCACAGCTTTCTGGACGATCAGTTCCATCTTGTCTGCTTTCGGCAGGCCCTGGAAAAGATAAATGCGGTTTTTCAACTCATAATCCGGTTCCTGGACATAGAGGATATGAAGCAGCACTTCATCTTCCCCTGCATTTTCGATCACACAATGATATTCTTTTTCCTTGTCGCTGATCCAGAGCTCCTCGCCTTTTTTCATGCGGAGCACGTTCACGATATGGTTCACATCACTTCCTGTGATGTGGATCTCATGTCTTTCCCCGTCGATCTGATGAGGTTCCACAAAAAATCGCTGCATGAGATCAGTCCTTTCTTGCTGTCACAGATACCCACTCGCCCTGATGAGTCACTTCTACCAGAGTCAGTCCGGCGTCTTTCACAGCCTGCACTACAACGTCTTCTTTTACATCCAGGATGCCAGATGTAATGTAATAAGCGCCTTTTTTCATCTGTGCAACGATCACCGGTGTCAGCGGTACCAGAACATCTGCCAGAATATTTGCAGTTACGATATCATATTTCTCATATCCTACCTGATCCTGAACGTCTTTGTCATCGATGATGTTTCCGATCATCATGTCAAAAGAGTTCTCCTCGATCTGGTTGGCCTCCTTATTCTCAGATACTGCCGGAACTGCACATGGATCAAGGTCTGTACCAACCACATGGCCTGCGCCAAGCTTCAGTGCAACGATTCCAAGGATTCCGCTTCCGGTTCCCACATCCAGAATCTCCATTCCCGGCTTCACAAATTTCTTCAGCTGGCGGATCACAAGCTGTGTAGTCTCGTGCATTCCTGTACCAAAAGCTGTTCCCGGATCAATGTGAAGGATCATCTTGTCCTTATCCTCTGCCTTCACTTCTTCCCATGACGGTACAATCAGGATATCATCCACATAGAACTGATGGAAATACTGTTTCCAGTTGTTGATCCAGTCTTTATCCTCTGTCTGGGATTCTGTGATGGTAGCCTCTCCGATATCCACAAAGCTTCTTAAATCCTCCAGTGCTTCTTTTACATCTTTCAAAATGGCTTCTGTATCTGCATCCTCTTCCAGATAGAAGTTCAGATATGCGATCCCGTCATCTGCTGGTCCCTCCGGCATGATATCCACAAACATCTGTGCTTTGTCCTCATCGGTCAGCGGCTGTTTGTCCTGGATCTCCACACCTTCAATCCCCACCTCGGCAAGTGTACAGATCACAATATCCTCTGCCTCTGTTTTTGTCTTAAGTGTAAAACGGTTCCATTTCATATTTCTATATCTCCTTATGCTGTATACACATTTACGGATTTCTTTTCCTGTCTGTTGCCTGTTTTCCTGAAAACGGGCACTTCTTTTAATATACACGAATACAGAAAAAAAAGAAAGAGGCTTTTTGCGCCTCTTTCCTGTTTTATTGTTCATTTATTCCTCAAACATTTCCTTTACTTTCTCACGGAAACCTTTTTTTCTTCTTTTCTGTTTTTTCAGATTTTTCGGAAGTCTCGGCTGTACTGTCTGCTGCCGGACGGTTGCCGCATGCCGCATCAAAAGCCTCCAGAGCTTTCTTTGCCTCCTCATTAAGGTTAGTCGGAGTCTGGACTACCAGTGTTACATAGTGGTCACCACGAACGTTCTTGTTACGTAATGACGGAACACCTTTGCCCTTCAGGCGGATTCTTGTATCCGTCTGTGTTCCCGGTTTCACCTCATAGGAAACCTCACCGTCAACGGTATTAATACGCATCTCACCGCCAAGTGCAGCCTGTGCAAATGTGATCGGAGCTGTTGAAAAGATATTCATATCCTGTCTCTGGAAGATCGGATGACGGGCTACATTTACCTCAACCAGCAGATCTCCTCTCGGACCGCCGTTGGTTCCCGGCTCACCTTTTTCACGGATACGGATGCACTGGCCATTGTCGATACCGGCCGGTACAGATACCTGGATTTTCTTTCTGGAAGAGGTATATCCGGTTCCACGGCAGGCACTGCATTTGTCCTTGATCACCTTACCGGTTCCGTTACAATCCGGACAGGTCTGAACATTACGTACCATACCAAACATGGACTGCTGGGTGTAAACGATCTGGCCCTGGCCTTTACATTTCGGACAGGTGATCGGTGATGTTCCCGGTTTCGCTCCGGTTCCGTGACATGTGGTACACTCATCTTTGAGAACGATTTCCAGCTCTTTCTCGCATCCGAAAACCGCTTCCTCAAAAGTAATGTTCACACGTGCACGAAGGTTGGCACCCTTCATCGGTCCATTGTTGGCCCGTCT
>ENA-OQAN01000239-OQAN01000239.1-human-gut-metagenome-genome-assembly--contig:-NODE-239-length-30922-cov-3.700471_pt1 | contig 30922 bp, 39 predicted proteins | sample MGYA00242735_ERZ504527 | MGnify/ENA primary metagenome ERZ504527 (study PRJEB26092, sample SAMD00036230) | human gut metagenome | host: Homo sapiens | study: EMG produced TPA metagenomics assembly of... | reverse complement strand
TCTATTTTTCTCCAAATTTATCAATTCTTTTTTATCAGCTTTTTAGAATTTATTTGATTTTAAAAAATACATGAAAAAGCGACAGTCTGATTTACATTTTGTATTTCAGGAAACTGCCGCTTCTTTTTCTTCCTTATTCTGTTTTTTCTTCCTCCAACTCCCGGAGGACTTCAGCGCCGTACTTATCAATCATCCGTACCAGAAAATCAATGCACCGCTCAAATTCAATATTCTGTTGCATAAGCTCCTCCCGTTATTGTTTTGATCTGAGCTTATTTTACAGAACTTGCCGGAAAACCACATTGAATAGAAATTGATTGTAAATTGACACAATCAATTTAAAACTATCCGTATTTTCTTGAATCGAATGTACGTTCGTGTATATGATAGATATACTCAATCTTAACTACGAAAGGGGAATTTGTCTAGATGATCCATAATTTCTCCTTCTCATTTCTTCGTTAAATAATTTTTCCATATAGACAAATAAGGCACACAAAGCTTATCTTTGTATGCCTTGAAAAATTCACTCGATAAATTAAATAACAACATAAACATCAAACGGGAACAAATCCATTTGTAAAGTAAAGATCATATTGCCATGGGAATAGTTAATATTTAACTCCATTTCATTGCTGTATCGTATACGAACAGGCATAAGTTTTTTTTCTATTACCAAACGCATCAATGCAACATCACGCAGATAAATGCTTTTAACATAACGACCGATTTCACAAAAGTCTTCTAATGAAACCGTTTCCCTGGCATTTGGAACATCAAAGTCTTTCTTGAAATCTAAACAGTTATCGCACCTTCCTCCTTTTCCCATCTGTTCACATTCCTTCAAAATCCTTTTTTCCTCATTTTCAATTTCCGTATTGTCGTATTGATAAACAACTTGATTTATCGCCATCTCAACCATTCCTGCACATTCACCATCTTGAGTATACTTAGTCATTACTCTCATTTTCTTTTCTCCTTTCAAGTTCTTCTTTATAAATTCGCTCATAAATTTTAGCAACTCTCCAGATTGAGAAACTCCCATTTCCTTACAGGAACTAGCAAAATCATCTGCAATGTTCTGATTGACTTTGTATGACTTGCTTATGTATCCTGCTTTCTTGTTCCATCTGTCCTGAGCTCTCATTATTAGCGCCTCCTTTCATACGGTGTACCGTATGTCTGTATTATATATACGGTGTACCGTATTGTCAAGTACTTTTTTCATCCAATACCATCTCATGGAAATTGGTATTAAATAGCTGATAAAGATTGTTATCTTTTTCTATTGTATTATCAAGTGGGACAATCTTATCGCCAAACCGGATAAGTCCCATTCCCGGCTCTGCTCCATTCACACAGGCAAGCTGCTCGGAAGAAATATCAAACAAATCTTCTACCGCTTCCTTGTCCATTGTTCCCTGATCCAGCAAAAGCATAAATTCGGAATTGGAAACCATTGTTTTCGTAGAACGGTTTCTCTGTGCATCGATTAAGTTCTGGCTCATTCCGGTACAGATAGGCAAACTCTGCTTTTTCCGCCACAAAGCGGTCAATGTCCGGCACAACATCCGGTACATGGAACGGATTGACATAAAAGACATTTTCCGCAGACTGTGTCAGATTGATATACTGACCGCCCCACGCTGCAGCAATGTCTTTATATTCACCCATTGGATCTACCACGATAATGTCATCCTTTGAAAAACATAACACCTGCCCCATCTCGGATTTCTCATTATAGGACTTTCCGGAACCCGGAACACCAAACACCATCCCGTTTCCATTCTTTAATAATTTACGGTTTCCTATGATCAGATTTTTGGATACCTTATTAAAGCCATAGCAGTATCCCAAATCATCATGAATCTCCTGCGCATTAAACGGAATGAAAATGGAAAGTTCCTCAGAGGTAATTGTCCGCATTGTATCAACAAATCTTGCTCCCGTCGGCAATGATGTATTCAAGGCATCAAGCTGTCGATACGAATGTGGAACAATGTCCATGTTGTGTGTTTTTCCAATGATACGCACCTTTTCTGTCCGCTCCTCCAGTTCTTCCATCGAACCAGCTTTTACCACAATGGTGATCCCCACATAAAGAAGCCGCTCATCAAACGAAGAAATACGATCAAGCATCTCCTCCGTGTCTCTTTGCTGCTTTCTCCTCTCGTAATTGATGTTGGTAGAATAATCTCCATTTTCGTTTTTCAACTCCTGCTCACGGTTAATGCTTCGCTCATTAGACATGTACTTTTTCATCACCATCTGATATGCCACATCATTGTCGAGCGGCTCCACATCCATTGAATAAATGAATTGGAAAGTCCATGTTTGTCAGTTCATTTAAGATTGATCCGTCAAACCGTTCGGATATTTTCTGATAAACATCACACAGGCGCAGCTTCCACCCTCCATTTCCAAATATTCCGGATGCTCCCGCAAAGAAGTATTGATAATGTCATTTCTCCAGTCCCGTTTCAGATGCAGATATTCATTCCAGTTAAAAGAAAAAGATGCCTCGTCACCCATGCGATAATAACTGTGTAATGCTCGCAAACGTTCCGTGGCATCTAATGGTATCAGGCAGCTCCCCAATCGGTGAAATAATGGCACTTTGTAAATGCGTTCTGTCTGTGGAGTCAGTGAGTCCTTTCTGAATATTTTTAGCATTTTTTTTAACCTCCTGTTCTTGTTTTTGGTAAGAAAAAAGAACTACCGAAGTAATTCCTTTTTTAACTATCTTGATTTATCTTTCCAATTTGTGTCACCACGGGTGACACAAATTACTTTTCCCGATATATTCCTTTTCAATTCTATAAGCCATATGTTGTAATTTTTATAGCTTGTAAAATTGTCTACCTCAGTAATAATCAACTTGTCACCTGCTCTTGATACATCCTCTTTTAATACCTGATATCTTGGACGATTAAAATTCTTTCCTGTCTGCTGGTCAGTGAATATCTTTTCCAGCTCCAGATTGTTCTGCTCACAATAGGCTGTAATCTCCTTGATGCCTCTGTCTAAATGCTGTTCTCTTGTACTTGTTCTGTGATAACCATATCTCTTCATGATTATTCGCTCCTTTCCTTAGTCCTGAAATGTGTACTTTTTGAAACTACTAAAAAAGGACTGATAAACAGTCCCCAAATGTTTGGACATCCATTTACGAAACGTCCCGGTATTTATGTATGCTTTTTGACACCACCTCCTTAAAAATGGGTATAAAAAAAAAGGTATTTTCAACCTCCTTCTCTGACTACTTATGACTATAAGAAATGACACCACCTCAACCCTTGATTTATCGTCATGGGCGAAGCGGTGTCAATACTTGTAATTTTTGAATCCTTTTAAAACCCTTAGGTGGATTCTAGTTTTTCTAGTGCATTGCTCACTTCTATACTTAATCCTTCTACTCTCCTATATGCTAATTCTCCCATACTTAGGTCATACACTAGTTTCTTTTTCATTTCAGCCTCTATATGAACAGTATTTCTGTATTCATATAATTTGACTAAATCATCTGCCAATCCTTTACTTATCAGATTCAGCTCTAATAATGCTGCTACTTTTTGTTCATAGCGAATTTTAGTTTTATCAACAGCTTGAACCTTATTATAGCATGGAATAATATCTTTTTTATCATGTTCCAGTTCTTTGGCTATTTTTTCCAATTTATGTCCTGGTATTCCAATTTTGACCAAGCGTTCTTGAAACAGAAGATTTTTTACTGTATTCGTTTCCTCAAATAGTTCAAACAACAAATAATTAACAACCGCCTCTTGAATAGACACATACATTATTACCTGTGTCTTTATCTGAGCTAATAAAAGCTCGTCCGAAGCTTGTAAACCCTCAAAGAATTTATAAATTTTTCTCGCATTTATAAATTCTACAATAAGTCTATCTCTCAAACTTTTATTCTCAATAAATGGATAAAAATGTGACTCATACCACTCTTTATTAGGTAAATGTCTGATATGTAATTCTCTAGTTCTTTTTTAGTCTCACTTGTAAATGCCATTTTCTACTATCTCCTTTGTCGTAATACTTACTTAATATTAATCGATTTTGAGTTTGATATAAAAATCCTTTCCCTACTTTAAGATTGACTTAATTACTGCTTCGAGAGGAACTTTTTATAATAATGCCGTGGCATACTAATATACAGTTACCAAATCAGCTCGAAGTGCCTCAACGCATCCTTAATATACTCCACCTTCTCCTGCGGACACTGCTTCACTTCTGGATTCTCCTTCTTAGACTTATTATAATTCTCGCCCATATCCAGACCACACATCCGTTTTACCTGTGCAATGTAAGAAGTATGCACATGCACACCATACTTGTCCTTCACATACTCCTTAATCTTCTGATAAGTAGCCTTTTCTTCTGGTGTGTAATTACTCTCTTCATCAGGCTCCATTGTTACCTCAATTTTCGGTGTATCTTTTTTGAGGGATAATTTAACAACCGTCTCGACGTGAACAGTCTGACAAAATTGATCAACGCAGCAGGCTTTTTCCAGCTTATATCCTGCCGCCAGAAATGCCGGAAGATCTCTTGCCAGGCTGGTCGCTTTGCAGGAAATATATACAATATGGTCTACCCCATAAGAAAGAATCTTCGGCAATGCTTTGGGATGGATTCCATCCTTGGCGGATCCAGAATGATCACATCCGGTTTCTCCGTCAGATCATCCAGGACTTTAAGGACATCCCCTGCAATAAATTTACAATTACTCAGGTTATTCAGTGCTGCATTCTGCTTTGCAGCTTCCACTGCCTCTTCCACAATTTCCACACCTATCACTTCGTCCGCTACAGAGGCTGCAAGCTGGGCGATCGTTCCGGTTCCGCTGTAAAGGTCGAACACTACTTTATCCTTCGTATCTCCGATATACTCACGTACGATAGAATAAAGCACTTCCGCAGCCAGTGAATTAGGCTGAAAAAATGAAAATGTACTGATCTTAAATCGCAGTCCCAGAAGCGTTTCATAAAAGAAATCCTGACCGTAAAGGATACGTGTCTCATCACTCTGCACCACATCAGAAAGAGAATCATTGATAATATGCATGATTCCCACAATTTTACCCTCCAGCGGAAGTGCAAGAAGTTCTTCTTTCAGAGATTCCAGATCATGTTCTTCCTGACTGGTGGTAATCACATGGACCAGAATCTCTCCTGTAGTCACACCGCGGCGGAGAAGCAGATGGCGCAGATATCCTGTATGCTGCATCTTTTTATAATAGGAAACGTTTCGTTTCAGGAAGTATTCATGCACACAAGTCAGGATTTTCGTCATATCTTCATGAACCAGTTGACAGTCATCTGCTGTAAGAACATCATAGGTACTGCCTTTTTTGTGCAGACCCAGCGTCAACGGACCATCCTTATATGCATCACCAAAGGAGAATTCCATTTTATTTCGATATCTGAATTCAATGGGACTTCCATGAATTCCCTCCCACTGGTAATCAGTGCCGTTCAATGCACCATCCAACAGTTCACGAACCTGACATTCTTTCATTTTGAGCTGGTTTTCATAGGACATGGTCTGATACATGCATCCTCCACATTCCGGAAAAATGCTACAGACCTGTTCTCTTGTTTCAAGCGGAGACTTCTCCAACACTTCCAGAAGTCTTCCCTCTGCACGTCCGGAACGCTTCTTATTGATCATAAAACGAACTTTCTGTCCGGGCATTCCGTTCTTTACGGTAACTTTTTGTCCGTCTGTTATCACAATTCCCTTATTGGGAAAATCTACTTTCTCAATCACGCCTTCATAAATTTCGCCTTTTTTCATATAACCTCCATAAAAATAGCCCCGGTATAAGCCGGAGCTATTCTTTCATTTTCATATTACAGGTAATTATTCTTCTTCATCTTCGAAATAATCGTCGAAGTCATCGTCAAAATCCTCTTCAAAATCTTCCAGATAATCCGGAGCAAAGAAATGATATACAGCAAATGCGATACCTGCTACTGCTGCAACTGCGCCAATGATTGCCAGTACCCAGAGGACTGTATTTTTTTCTTTCTCTTCTTCTTTTCTGTTTAATGCTGATAATAATTCTTCAATTTTGATATTCATAATCGCACCATCCTCTCAATAATTCATCAGCTGACACTTAACACTTCTGCCGTCTGCTGTTTAATGAAATTATTATAACACTTTTTCTGTAATTTTACCATAAGATATCTGCATTTATTCTATACTTTTGTTAGTTTCTTTATTATAATGATATCAGGGGGTTACTGTTCACACAATCCCGAGACATACAAGCCAAAATTCCATTGCCGCAGGCAATCTGGAATGAATTTTGCCCCTGATTTAAAAATATACCGACAGCAACGATCTGATAAGAGAGGATAAATACTTATGGTAGAAACACTTTTTTTTTTGATCTTGATAATACATTACTTGATTTTAACCGGGCAGAAAGAGCAGCTATCGCAAAAACTCTGAAAAGTTTTCACATTGCTCCCGAGCCTTCAGTTCTGAAGCGTTACAGTGAGCTCAACCTCGCCCAGTGGAAGCTTCTTGAACAGGGCAAGATCACCAGAGACCAGGTAAAGCTTCGGAGATTCCGGCTTCTTTTTTGCAGAGCTGAATGTGGATGTACCTGCAAAAGAAGCTGCTCATACCTATGAAACTCTTCTGGCCCAGGGACACTATTTCATAGATGATGCAGAAGAATTGCTCGAAACTCTTTACGGTCAATACCGGATGTATCTGGTTACAAACGGTACCTTAAGTGTCCAGAAGGGACGGCTTAAAAGTTCCGGAATTTCCCGTTACTTTGAGGGTATTTTTATCTCCGAAGAACTGGGATACAATAAACCGGGCAGGGAATACTTTGACTGCTGTTTCTCCAGAATCCCTGATTTCCATAAGGAAACAGCCGTAATCGTGGGGGACAGCCTGACCTCTGATATCCAGGGCGGCATCAATGCCGGAATCCGCACGATTTGGTTTAATCCCAGCCATGAGAAGACTTCAGAAATCATCCTGATCATGAATTTGACAGTCTTATGAAACTTCCTGAACTCCTGTCTCATATATAAAGCGGATAAAATCGTTCGCCTTACTGCTTATTGCTTTTCGCAGCCTCCGCAGGTGACTTAAGTCACCTGCCCCATTACTATATTTTTTTCAGCTTTGCAAATCCTGCGAACATTTTCTTTATTCCCACTTTGTCAAAATCAACAGTGACTTCATAATCTCTTCCGCCGTCTACAATGTCTTTGACAATTCCTACACCAAATTTAATGTGGCGGACAGTGTCTCCCACTTCATAATCCAGTGTAGCAGCCTTCGTCACTTTAAATTCTCTGGCTTGAATGTTTTCGTCTCAAAAGCCATTTTCATTTTTGCAAGGTTTCTGTCTGCCTGAATCATCTCTTCAATCTTTTTCTTCTTTTCCTGAGCTTCCTGTCCCAGATCCACAAGCTCCCGCGGAATTTCACGTACAAATCTGGATACTTTATTATACTGTACTTCTCCCCGGAGCATCCGCTGTCTGGCACTTGTCAGCGTCAAATCCTCCATGGCTCTTGTGATACCCACATAACAGAGCCTTCTCTCTTCTTCCAGATCAGATCTGTCATCTGATATAATGGACATATAAGACGGAAACATCCCATCTTCCATTCCTGCGAGAAATACTCTCGGAAACTCCAGACCTTTGGCACTATGTAGTGTCATAAGAAGCACATAATCCTGATCCGGATCCACGCTGTCAATGTCTGCGATCAGTGCAATCTCCTCGAGAAAACCTGAAAGTGTGGCAGTCTGTCCCTGTTCTTCCATTGCTTCCTGATAGGATTCTGTCTTGGAAATAAGTTCATCAATATTCTCGATTCTTGCCTTCGATTCATCTGTGTCTTCAGCCTGCAGCTCTGCCACATATCCGGTAAGTTCAATCACTTCTTCCAGAAGTTCACGTACTGTATAAGACTCTGCCTTACTCTTTAAACTCTGAATAAAGGTTACAAATCCATCAATCTTTGAAAGGCTTCTTCCAATAGACGGGACCTCCTCTGCCACACGCAAGGCATCATAGAAACTCACACTCATTTTATCCGCATAATCTTGTATTCTGCCAAGAGTTGTGGCTCCGATTCCACGCTTCGGTACATTGATGATACGGCGGACTGCCAGATCATCTCTGGAATTGTCAATTGTCTTCAGATAACATAACAGGTCTTTGATTTCTTTACGCGCATAGAAATTCACACCGCCTACAATCTTGTAAGGGATATTCGCAAGAAGACACTTCTCTTCAAAGAGTCGTGACTGTGCATTGGTCCTGTACAGAACTGCACAGTCTTTATACTTCGCACCATTCTCTCTGTGAGCTCTGGAAATCTCGCCTACCACATACTCTGCTTCCTCATATCCGTTCATGAACTGGCGGAAATGGATTCGTTCCCCCTCCGAATTCTCAGTCCAGAGTGTTTTTGATTTACGTGAGGTATTATTTGCGATCACCGCATTGGCTGCATTCAGAATATTCTTTGTGGAACGGTAATTCTGTTCCAGACGGATAACTTTTGCATCTGGAAAAATATGCTCAAATCCAAGAATATTTCCTATATTTGCACCGCGGAATTTATAGATAGACTGGTCATCATCACCGACTACACAGAGGTTTTCATATTTAGAGGCCAACAGGCTTATAAATTTAAACTGTGCAGTATTGGTATCCTGATACTCATCCACCATGATATATCTGAAACGTTCCTGATAATTTTCCAGAACATCTCCGCAGTTCTGAAAAAGCTCTACGGTCTTTACGATCAGATCATCAAAATCCAGCGCATTATTTCTGCGCAAAGCAGCCTGATATTCCCGATATACCTCAGCAACCTTCTTTTTAACAAAGTCCCCACCTGCATTCAGTTCCATCTCATCCGGTGTGATCAGTTCATCTTTTGCATGGGAAATCTGTGCCAGAAGAGAACGTTCCTTTGTTTTCTTGGTGTCAATATTCAGTTTTCTGCATACTTCTTTCATCAGAGTTTTCTGATCTTCTGTGTCATAAATAGCAAATCTGGTATCATATCCAAGACGGTCAATATAACGACGCAGAATACGCACACAGTAGAATGGAATGTGGAAACCCATACGCTCTCGGAACCAAATCCCACTATTTTATCTACACGTTCTCTCATCTCACTGGCTGCTTTATTTGTAAATGTGATAGCCAGAATGTTCCAGGGATTGATTCCCTTTTTATCTATCAGGTAAGCAATGCGGTGGGTAAGTACTCTTGTCTTTCCCGAACCCGCTCCCGCAAGGATCAGCAGTGGACCTTCTGTATGGTAAACCGCTTCCTGCTGCTGAGGATTTAATGTACTATAAATATCGCTCATATTTTCTCCTGTCTTCTTCCTGTACGGTACATTATTTTACAAACAACCATGCTGATCAACAAGTTGATTCCTGCAACAATCTTTCAGATTCAAAATATGTACCGGTTACCGTTTACATCTCTCGAAATATTTTTTGTGCCTGAACAGGCATATATCTTTATGATTATACACAAAAATCTGTTCGCCTACAACTGATTCCTGTAAATTCAAGCGGATAAAATCATCCGCTTCGTTATGCGGCTCTACACCGAATAATAAATTTTGTAATGAGTAAAAAAAAACAATTTACAAGTAGTATTTAAAACTATATAATAAGGAACAGAGGTGATGAAAGATGACAATCGATGATAAAGACATGATAAACAGCATTCTGGAAAGTGTATCCAGGATTGACTATATTAAACCGGAAGACATCCCAAATATTGATTTATATATGGATCAGGTAACAACCTTTATGGAAGAACAGCTCGTTTCTTCCAAACGTTACGCAGACGACAAGATTCTCACCAAGACTATGATCAACAATTATGCAAAGAATAAGCTCCTTCCCCCGCCTGAGAAGAAACGTTATTCCAAAGAACATGTGCTGATGCTGATTTTTATTTACTATTTCAAGAATATTCTTTCCATCAATGATATCCAGACTCTGCTCACACCAATCACGCAGGAATATTTTAAATCCATGACTGGGAAAGATATGACTTATATTTATAATGAAGTTTTCAGCATGGAAAAGGAACAGATTGAATCCCTGAAAAAAGACCTTCTGCGCAAATACAAAACAGCACAGGATACTTCGGGGACGCAGATGAAGAAGATCAGGCGAACCTGAAAAGATTTTCCTTTATCTGTCTGTTAAGCTTTGATGTTTATGTAAAAAAGATGATGATCGAGCATATAATCGACGGGATGAATCCGGAATCGGAGCATAATTCCAAAAAGAAAAAATAATATTTCAAAAAGCAGCAGATTTTTCCTGATTTTGGAAATCTGCTGCTTTTATATGTCATAGAAATAATGATTATGCTATTTTTCCCTCTGCCGTCAGAGCCGCTTCCTTATCGACTGTGTTGATATCGATAATAACTATATTATTTCTCCACTGCCTTAAATGTAAATCTGATTGGCTGGTAATCGCCTGTTGTCAGTTGGCAGAGGCAGACCTGCTTTCATAAGTGCTGCACCTGTATATACTTTTCCTGTTGCTGTGTCTTCGTATTTCATATCAGCATCCAATCCCTGTGGGTAGAAAAGATAAATATAAGGATTTGCTTCGCTGTGGAGTCTTACTCCGCATACAACTGTTTCTTTTTTGTCTTTGGATACGAACTGCCAGAGTACATGGTTGTTGTTTTCGAATGGATTCACCAGACGATAATAGTCTCCAGACTGTACCAGATGCTCCATTTCTTTATACTTCAGAATCTGCTCTCTGGCTGTCTTTTTCTCTTCTTCGGACATCTTCATCAGATCCAGCTCATAGCCAAAGGTACCTGCGGATGCAACAATTCCTCTTGTCTCAAAAGGAGTCGTTCTTCCGGACTGATGGTTCGGGCATACGCTGACATGTGCGCCCATTGCACTTATGGGATATCCGAAGGATGTACCATACTGGATTTTCAGTCTGTCAATGGCATCTGTATTATCACTGCACCAGATCTGTGGAGAGTAGTAAAGCATTCCCGCCTCAAATCTTCCGCCTCCGCCTGAGCAGGACTCAAACAGAAGATCCGGATATCTCTGTACCAGGCTTTCCATCATTTCATAAACAGCCAGCACATATCTGTGGTAAACCTCTCCCTGACGTTCCTTTGGAAGAGCTGCTGAGAATACGTTATCTACGCTTCGGTTCATATCCCATTTTACATAATCAGCCTTGCATGCATCCAGAACCTTAAAGATCTGGTTCATAATGTGTTCGCGTACTTCTTTTCTGGTGATATCCAGATTTAACTGATGTCTGCTTCGGTTCATGGCACGTCCTGGGATCTTCAGTGCCCAGTCCGGATGCTCTCTGTAGAGATCACTGTCCTCAGAAATCATCTCCGGCTCTACCCACAGACCAAATTTCAGTCCAAGTCCATGGATTTTCTCTGCAAGTGCAGGAAGTCCGCCTTTAATCTTCTCTTCATTTACTTCCCAGTCGCCAAGTGCACACCAGTCATTGTCTCTCTTTCCAAACCATCCGTCATCTAGGACAAACATATCCAGTCCGATATTTTTTGCCTCTTCTGCAATGTGGTAAATCTTATCTGCGTCAAAATCAAAATAAGTTGCTTCCCAGTTATTTACCAGGATTGGTCTTGGCTGCTCTGTATATTTGCTGCGGATCAGATTACTTCTGTGTGCATCATGATAGATTCTGGAAAGTTTTCCGAAACCTTCTGCTGAGTATGCCATGATCACTTCCGGTGTCTCAAAGCTCTCTCCCTGTTCCAGTGTCCAAGAGAAATGATAGGGATGAATTCCCATTGCTACACGGGTATGTCCTACCTGGTCCACTTCTGTTTCAAATAAGAAGTTTCCACTGTATGCAAGTGCATATCCATAGCAGTCTCCATAAGTTTCCTCTGTATTTCTGTCACAGAGGATCACAAATGGATTGTGATGATGGCTGGAGGTGCCGCGGATACTTCCCACAGACCAGTTGCCATGGCCAAGATGAGTTCTCTCCATCTGGCGTTCCATATTGTGTCTGCCATAGAAGTGGACTGCATCCAATTCTCTGTACTCATAGTCCATTTCCATAGACATTGCTTTTTTTACTGTAACCGGTGCTGTACCTGTATTTTCCAGGCGTACCGCTCTGGTGATCACATCAAGATGAGGAAATACACCATAGAGAAGATGTGCTTTCAGTCCGCTGACACGGTCTGTCAAAACAATTTCCAGTGTCTGTGCCTCATCTTCCTTTGCAAACATTGCAGGAAGTCCCTTCAGGCTGTACTTTCCTTTTTTGATCTCATAGGACTCAAATTTCAGATTTGCAGTATCACTGCCGTCTGCCTGCTCTGTCTCCAGGCCATTGATACGATAATCACCATTTCCATATGCAGTATATTCCTGTGGCAGGGTATCTAATGAAAATGTTTTGTCCTTTTCTGCCTCATAAGGATTTCCTGAAAATCCTCTGTCCACACATACGATCCTGTCTGTGATCAGTGCATCGCCTACCGGACTTCCATAATACAGATGAACCAGAGTATCATACTCTCTTACCTGCATCTGATAAGTGCTGTGCTCTGTTCTCAGGTCGAATACTTTCTCTGCCTCGTGATATTTGATCCATTCCATACTCTGTACCTCTCATTTCTTTGTTCTTTCTATTTTATAGATGTTCTATCTATTTTTATGTAACCAGGTATCGCTGTTTGTTTCGGTTAAAACGCATACTGATCAGGTTCTGTGTCCACGTAGTGATGTTCCTCTTCCTCCTCTTTGAAATAGGGCTTGAACAGTTTCCACATAAACCAGGAATCTGCATAGGCAGTCAAAGAGAATCCAAACATCAGCCAGATCAGCAGATATACCGGGAAAAATTTTGCATCTACAAGTGTCATTGTCATTGGCAGGATTGTAATCACTGCCACAGCTAATGCATAGCCTATATGTTTAACCGCAAAATAAAATGCGTTTGTGATCAAAGTCATTGTTTTATTTTCAAATGCTGCAACTGTTGGAAATACATACAATGCAACTGCCACCAGAGGAATATAGACCGCAAAGATTACATAATTAAAGATCTGTGACATGGATCCCGGCATTGTTGCCAGAGCTTCTTTTTCCATATAAATAAATATTCCTGCTGCAGCCATCAGAATCCAGATCAGTGTGGACTGCCTGAAATTCTGCTTAAAACTCTTAAAAAAATCATGAATTACTCTGATATCTCCATCTTTATGGAGCTTCAATGTACAGTAAAATAATGCAGTGGTGGATGCCCCTGCTGTGATAATCGGAAGAGAGCACACGATCCACAGCAAATTTAATGCGATCAACTGACCTAAAAATCCAAATATTCTGTCAAAGAGACTTCCTGGTTTCATTTCTATCTACCTCTTCCTTTCCTGTCATTTATCTTTTTTTATTTTATATTTCATTTTTCTTTCTCTAGAGCATGTTAAAAAAAACCATTCCCGCAAATTGTGACGCGCATCTTGAGGAAAGCATTTTTCAAACACACTCTAAATATTATCAAATCCAGTTTCAGGCAAGCCTGCTACAATCTCTGGTCCGATTTATAACAAAGCCTGCCTGTGCTGCTCAGATCAAGAGAAAACTCTGTCTGAACACCTGAACTTTTACTTAATATTTATTGTTTATTTATATTACAGCTTACCGCCGGATGTTGCAATACCTTCGATGAACTGCTTCTGGAAGATCAGATACAGTACGATCATCGGGATACATGCAAGCAGAGATGCTGCCATCAGCTGCGGATAATTGTTGGTGTACTGTCCCTGCATTTTTGCAAGTGCTGCTGACAGAGGCATTACATCTTTGTTACAGATCAGAGGCCACATCAGATCTTTGTATGCAAATACTGCTGTGAAGATTCCCAGTGCCACCATGGAAGAACGTGTCAGAGGAGCCATGATGAACAGGAAGGTCTGGCCGATGTTACATCCATCAAGACGTGCAGCCTCTTCCAGATCTTTCGGAAGTCCCATATAAGCCTGTTTGAGGAGGAATGTACCAAATGCAGTAACAATACCGGGAAATACCAGGGCAAAAATGGTATTGAGCATTCCCATTTTACTTACCATTAAGTACTGTGGGATAATGAAGATCTGTCCAGGAACCATCATCTGGAAAAGTACCAGAGAGAACATCAGGTTTTTCCCCCTGAAGTTCAGACGTCCAAATGCATAGCCTGCCAGTGTTGCTGTCAGAACTGCGCATACAACACGGCCCAGGATCAGAAGCAATGTATTGATATACAGATGTAAGAAATCCATATTTTCGATTACTTCTTTAAAGCTGTCCCATCTCCATGTAGACGGGAGGATTACGAACGGGTTGACAGAAGTTGCCTCTGTCATGGTTTTGAAAGCTGTCAGGATCATCCATAAGAAAGGAACCAGCATGGTAATAGATACCAGTATCAGGATAACATGGATCAGAACTCTGTTTGCTTTATCTCTTGCTGACATAATTATCCCTCCTTAGTTATAATGAACCCACTTCTTCTGCGCAATGTTCTGGAATACTGTCATGATCATAATCACAACCAGAAGAAGTACGACGATTGTTGAACCATAGCCTTTGTTATTCTGTACAAAGGAATTCTGGTAGAACAGATAAACAAGTGACTGTGTTTTGTAAAGTGCAGGATTGTTTCTGTCCATAACCATAAAGATCAGGTCGAATACCTGCATGGCGCCGATGACACGGGTAACCATTACAAAGAAGATGGTCGGCGAAAGCAGCGGGATTGTAATATGGAAGAACTGTTTCACACCAGTTGCTCCGTCAATGCTTGCTGCTTCATAATAATCTCTTGGGATTTCCTGCAAACCAGACAGGAAAAGTACCATATTGTAACCAATGATGGACCATACACCAATCACTGCGATCGCATAGACTGCAATCTTCGGATCAGAGATCCAGTTGATCTTTGTATGGAAAATATGGTTGAGAAGACCAAATTCTGAGTTAAACAGCCATCTCCATACCATGGCGATCGCAGCCGGAGCAGCAACCATAGGCAGGAAGAAAATAGTTCTGTAAACAGCACGGCCTTTCATTTTACGGTTTAATAAAACTGCCAGTACAAGTGCGATAGCAATGGAAAACGGAACTTCCACAATGGCATATTTAAATGTATTTAATAATGCCTGCCATACTTCCGCATCGTGGAACAGCTTTACATAGTTGTCAAAACCAATGAAGATATTTCCCTTACCGAAATCTCCGGTCTTGAAAAAGCTCTCATAAATGGTCTTAAAAATCGGATAGATATTTAAGATGATCAGACCAAGCATTGTAGGAAGAATGAACGCCCATCCCCAGATGAATTCATTCCGCGCCTGACTGGTACCTTTTTTTGGATTTGCCACGGTTCTCACTCCTTCTTATCGTAAAATTCTGTTGCTGATTTGAACGGAAAACTGCCGCACATCTGCATACCTGTTGTGACTTCTGCGGTTACCACATGATCGGAATCTTTTCTGCGGCAGCTTTCCTGTTTCTTATTTTTTATGAATGGTTTTGCTGAATATTAATTAATAGGACTCTTCTGCGATGGCATCGTTCATAATAGTAACGATATTCTTGCATGCATCATCCATGCTTTCTTCATCATTCCATGGTTTCTTCAGTTCTTCGCACATTGGGTTCCACCATGCAAGTGTTGCATTTGTGTGTGGTCTGAATACGATATTGTCCATTGCATCCATGTATGGCTGTAAGTTGAAGCAGTCAACACTGTTAACCCATCCATCGGACATTCCTTCGTAAGCTGCCATTGTTACACCAAGGTCAGCCTGTTTCTGCTGCATATCTTTTGTACCGAACCACTCAATAAGCTGGAAAGCTTCGTCCGGCATATCTGTGTTTGCAGATGCTGCCCATCCAAGACCATTGTAAAGAGATACGCTTTCTCCTGTTTCAGCGTCTTTCGGAAGTCTTGCCACATCACAGTGCTCTTTGATATAATCGTTGTCTTTGAAAGCAGATACCATCCAGGATCCCTGAGAGATCATAGCTACTTTGCCGGATCCGAAGAGTACGTCTGTACCTGTTTCGGACATTGTAGATGCAGGAGGCATTACATTTTTAACGCATTTGTCAACGAATTCCATTGCTTTGATAGTGTTGGATCATCAAAACCGGATTTGTTGTCATCTGTCAGTACACGTCCGCCCATGGAGTAAACAATATTCATCCATGTATCCTGCTCGTTAGACGGGTTTGCTGCGAAACCATACTGGCTTCCGTCTTCTTTTGTAAGTTTTTCTGCAATGTCATAGAATTCATCCCATGTCCAGCTTCCGTCCGGATAATCGATTCCTGCTTCATCAAACATATCTTTGTTGTACCACATAGCAATTGTATCGATGTCCTTCGGTACTGCGTATGTTTTTCCGTCCCACTGATACATTTCTTTGATATCTTTCGGGAATTTGTCCATTTCCAGTTTGTCGCTGTCTGCAATCTTGTCTGTCAGATCAAGTAAGATATCATTGGACATGTATCTTACAGCTTCATTGGAATGCATCCAGAATACGTCCGGCATGTCTCCGCCTGATGCACCTGCTTCAAGAAGTGTCCAGTAGCTGCTCCACTCTACTACCTGAAGTTCAGTTTTGATTCCGGTCTCTTTTGTAAACTCATCCATGATCTCCTGAAGTCCGGCTTTCTGTCCGTTATCCCAGATTGCAACTGTCAGAGTTTTGTCTTTCGCCTGTGCGCTTACTGGTGCAAGTGCAGTAACTGTCATAGCACCGATCACTGTTGCGACTGTGAGTTTTTTCATGTTTTTTCTCATATACATCCTCCTTTATTCGTCGTTTCGACGTGTTCCTTGTGATTCTTATTATACGTTTTTGTCTATTTTTTTAAATGGACTAATGAAATGAATTTATGTCATAATCGTTATGGAAAAAACGCTGAATTTATGGTAAAATGTCAACAACGACTTGAATTTATGCGTATTTGCAGGATATCAGTCCTTATGTCTTTATATCAACAATATCTGCAATCAAAGAAAATAGAAAAAGGAATTACCCAAATGCCAAATGTAAAATATACGGACAGCGCTACTTTCCGCTGTCTTGAAAACCTGAAAGAGGGCTCCCTTGATATCAGTCTGATCCATACTGGCAAAGAGCACTGCCGCCCGGACATATCTGTTCCATGCCAAGAGATGAGTTCATCATCCATTTTGTGCTGGACGGTACCGGATTCTATTCTGCCGGAGGTCAGACCTGGAGCCTTACTCCCGGACAGATGTTTGTAATTTATCCAAATGAACCAGTCACATACGGTGCTGATGAAACCAATCCCTGGACTTATGCCTGGATTGGTTTTCGCGGAATCCGAGCTCACTCAATGGTAAAAGAATGTGGATTTTCCAAAAATCAATTAGTACTTCCTGCACCGGATCAGAAAATAATCCTGAAACACATCGATTATATGCTGAATCATAAGCAGCTTTCCAAAGCCAATGATCTAAGGCGCCAGGCTTATCTGATTCTGTTGTTAGCCGAGCTTGCCGGCTTTCATGAAAAGCAGTCTGCACAGAACAAAAAAAATGCCAAATATGCCTACAGCACCAGTGTCTACGTGGAGCTTGCCATTGAATATATTAAAGATATGTATCAAAAGGGAATCGGGATTTCTGATATTGCAGATAATATCGGAATCAGCCGTGCCTATCTGAACAGTTCCTTTCAGAAAGAGCTTGGAATGTCCGCACAGACCTTCCTCATTGATTATAAGATGCATAAAGCAGCCAGTCTTCTGGTCAGTACCAGTCTGTCTGTTAAAGAGATTGCTAATAATGTGGGCTATGAAGACCAGCTTGTTTTTTCCAAGGCTTTTAAGAAGAAGTTTGGAATGAGTCCGAAGAATTATAAGACCCATAAAGAAATGATGGATAAATTTAACGAAAAGCAGGTAGACGATCCCGTGTGATCTTCTGCCTGCTTTTTGTTGATTTTTTATTTCTGTCTATTGCTTTTCGCAACCTCCATAAGGAGCTTACCTGATTCGGTTATTATTTTGCAGTTAAAACATAAATTCTGGACTCATAGTCTGTGCATGGTTCGTCTTCACTTGTAGGTTCACCTGCTGTACAGTCTGTGGTGAGCAGTCCCAGATTCATCAGCTCATCCCCGTAGTTTTCTGTTTCATTATACTCATTTCTGTAGATAAGATCCGGATCCAGTCCATGAAGCCGCACTCTGGTAAAATCTGCGTTTACTACATTTCTTTCCCTGTACCAGAATACCAGCGCTGTTTTTTTGTCCTCGCTGACTGTCATCCACACAGTTTCATTGCCCTCAAAAGGACTCTTCAGTCTGTAAAAAGTTCCAAACTGGATCAGTTCTCTATATTCTTTCATAAAGGTAATCTGCTGTTTTACTTCACTGATTTCCTCATCAGACAGTTTATTCAGATCCAGTTCATATCCGAAGTTCCGAAATAAGCTACATTTGCTCTCGTATGTAACGGAGTTTTGCGGTTTAACTGATGGTTTGGTACTACAGATACATGACTTCCCATGGAACTTACCGGATAACACATACTTGTGCCATACTGGATTTTCACACGCTCTGCCGCATCTGTATCATCGCTTGTCCATCCCTGTGGCGCATAATAAAGGATTCCCGGGTCAAAACGCCCGCCGCCGCTTGCGCAGGACTCAAAGAGGATCTGCGGAAATGCAGTATTTAACCGCTCATACAGATCATAAACTCCGAGAATATATCTGTGAAATACTTCTCCCTGACGGTCTGCAGGAAGTGCAGCTGAATAACATTCCGTAATACTTCTGTTCATATCCCATTTAATGTAGGAAACCTTTGCTTCTGAGAGGATTTTGTACATCATCTCATAAATACAGTCCACCACTTCTTTTCTGGAGAAGTCCAGCACATACTGATTTCTGCCATGACAGGAATGCCTCTGGGGTGTCTGCAGAATCCAGTCCGGATGTGCACGGTAAAGATCGGAATCCTTATTCACCATCTCCGGCTCAAACCACAGACCAAATTTCATACCCATCTCTTCAATCCTGTCTGCGATTCCCTTGATTCCCTGCGGAAGACGCTCTCTGTTTGCCACCCAGTCACCAAGTCCTGCATAATCGTTGCTTCGTGCACCGAACCATCCGTCATCCAGCACAAATAATTCAACACCACATTCCTTTGCCTTTGCAGCAATTTCCACCAGACGGTCTTCTGTAAAATCAAAATAAGTAGCTTCCCAGTTATTGTTAAGGATTGGCCTGGGACGGTCTCTCCAGTAACCTCTTGCCAGTCTCTTCTGATATAATTTATGGAAAGTCTGGCTCATTCCATTCAGACCCTTATCAGAAAATACTACTACTGCTTCCGGAGTCTGAAAGCTCTCACCACAGTCCAGCTTCCAGTCAAAATTCTGCGGATTGATTCCCACAGTGATACGGGTTGTATCATGAGTATCCACCTCTGCCTGCATTCTGTGATTTCCGCTGTAGATCAGGCTGAATCCCATCACTTCTCCTGCATTTTCTGTTGCCGACGGACGTCGGAGCACAATAAAGGGATTATGTTCATGGGAAGAATTTCCTCTGATGCTTCCCACAGACTGGATTCCCTGCTCTAATCTGCGTTCTTTCACATGACGTTCTCTGGACCATGCACCTGAAAACTGCATCCACACATAATCCTTGTCCGGCAGATCAAGACTAAGGCTCATTGCATTTAACAGATGTACAGGGGCTGTTCCTTCATTGATGAATCTGACACTTCTGGTAATGATTCCCCCCTGTGCAAAAATAGTATAAAGCAATTCCAGTACAATTCCTGTTACTTCATCTTTCAGTTTTATACATAAGGTCTGGGCTTCTTCGTCATTCTCTGTATAAGTAGCCGGAAGTCCTGAAAGCTTTGGCTTTCCATCTGTAACCGTGTGACTGACATAAGTAAATTCCGAGATTCTGCTGCCGTTTTCCTGAAGGATTTCCACTGCCGGATAACGGTAATCAGAGCTTCCATACACCGGATATTCCAGTTTCAGATGCTCCAGCGAAAATTTGCGGTTTCCCTCATAAACACAGGCTGTCATTGGTCGCTGCTTCATCTCAAGAAGATATGAAAAATCTTCTCTGTCATGAATTCTTTTCCCAAAATAGAGATTTCCAATATGTCCATTTGGAAGCACACACATACTATAACTGATTTCATTGTTGTATAAATGGAATGTCTTTGAACTTTCATGAAAAATAATACTCATAACTATCCCCTTTCCGCATCTTTGGTTATTCACTGATAATTCCAGAAAATAATGCAATTCAGATTATATTACTATTTCATATCATTTAAGCAAATACTCTGTCAAGCGGATATTTATTATAATGCCAATGAATTTTCGTCAATTTTTTTCAATTCCTCTTCACTGAAGGATGCGCTGTCCAGCACCTTCAGATTCTCAAGAATCTGCTGTGGACGGGATGCTCCTATAAGCACACTGGTTACAATTCCATCACGGAGAATCCATTTCAGTGCCATCTGCGCAAGGCTTTCTCCTCTTTCTGCTGCAATTGCATTCAGACTGCGGATACTGTTAAGACGTTCTTCCGTAAACTGATCTGCATGGAGAAAACGCCCGTCTGTGTTGACACGGCTGTCTTTTGGGATTCCATTCAGGTATCGGTCTGTGAGCATTCCCTGAGATAACGGCTGAATGCGATAATCCCCTTTTTCTTCTCTGCTGCTGCCTGTTTCAGACCATTTGTCTCGATGGTACGATTAAAGATATTATATCTGTTCTGATTAATGATAAACGGACAGTGCAGTTCCTCCAGAATATCTGCGGCGCGTTTCATTGTCTCACCATCATAGTTGGAAATTCCAACATACAATGCCTTTCCGCTTCTGACAATCTGTGCCAGAGCCTCCATGGTCTCCTCAAGGGGAGTCTCCGGATCCATTCTGTGATGATAGAAGATATCTACATAATCCAGACCAAGACGTTTCAGGCTCTGGTCAAGACTGGCGATCAGATACTTACGGCTTCCCCAGTTTCCATAAGGTCCCGGCCACATATCATAGCCTGCCTTTGTACTGATAATCAGCTCATCTCTGTATGCAGAAAATTCCTCTCTCAGGATTTTTCCAAAATTTTCCTCCGCACTTCCAGGCTGTGGGCCATAGTTGTTTGCAAGGTCAAAATGTGTAATTCCATTATCAAATGCTGTGAAGCACATCTGCTTCATATTCTCATAAACACCGGTATCCCCGAAATTATGCATAACCCAGAGATAACTCCGGCAGCATCAGCCCACTGGCACCACAGCGGTGGTATTTCATGGTTTCATAACGTTTTTCATCTGCCTGATACATAAGATAATTCCTCCCTTTTTTCATACAGCAGTCAAATTTGCATATCTTTATTACTATTCTCTTGGCCTTCGCTTTCTCAATATCTGTGAAGTCAAGCAAATATTCGCAATCCGCTTCGCTACTTGCTCATAACCGATTTACTCTATAAATACATATTTTCCCTTTCCTTTACCATTTACTGCTTTAACAACCTTCACATCTCTGAGTTTTTTCATCACTGCTCTTGCTGTAGAAGGTGAACAGGCAAGTATTTCTTCTATTTCCTTTGTGCCAAAAATCTGATTTTTCTCTATTTCATCATATACCTTAAGAATATTGGCTTTCGATGGTTCATTATATTTCTGTTGAGCAATCGCCGACTTTATCATATCAATCGCCGACTTTTTATTGTCAATCGCCGACTTTTTATTGTCAATCGCCGATTTTTGAGAATCGTTGAACGACTTATTAACAGCAACGCCTAATTTTTTTAGTGAATCAACGGTTTTCTCAGCAATAGTTTTTCCTGCTTTTGAATTATAAATAACCGTTTGCAACATAAAAGCATTTGTATGATAAAGCGGATCTTTTAATCCAACCTGCTCCAACTCATTACACATACGGTTAACACCCTCTCCAAATTCTTTGACAAATTTGTAGTTTTTCAAAAACTCTGCAATTTTAGGATTTCTGGAGAAATGAGTAAACCGTATATTGTCTGCCCTTACAAGTCCCGGAAGTTTTCCAGGGCTTTCAACTACTATATGATCATCAAACATTTTAATCTGAATATCTGTACCAGTAATACTATACGCCCGATGAGTAACAGCATTTACAATTAATTCTTGCCTGACAAACTTAGGATATTCCTCATCCGTAACAAATGTTCCATCTGGACCCAGATACGTTTTTTTCTTTTACCTGCGTATCCAAATATGCAATTGCCTCATTTATCATATTAAGCAGTGTACCTTCAAAGATAACATCCTTAATTACATTCATCTCTGTTCCAAATTTTTCTTCTGTTCCTTCATAACGTATAAACCTGATTCTTGCACGTGGAAAAAAATTCTGTGGATTCTTTCCAAATAACAAAATTGCAGCAGAACTGATTTGAACCTCACCATCTTTTTCTTTTATAAATCCTCTATTTTCTTTGAGATATTCCAGTGGACTTTTCCCATAATTAATCTTATCTATATATTCTTTTACAAAGTCCATATCTATATCATCTATCATGGCATCGGGTACAGCCTTATCCTCAAAGTAACGCTCTCCCTTATCATAATTAAGCTGAAGACGTTCTTCAAATGTCTGTAATTTAGATTTATCACCAACTCTTAAAAATACATCATCTGCCTGGTTTGCATGCACTTGTGGACTTGCATCGACATGCATTACAAGCACATGATTCTTTCTTCCCTTTTCATCGACACACGGAACTTTTTCTATTCCAACTTTAATAGTCGGATTGGAGAAATATTTATACTTTTTCGATCAAATGTCTGATTTTCTTCTTTTGATAAAAATTTCTTCAATCGTCATTGCAATCACCTTCCATAAATTTTCTGCCGTGTCAATGTAATTCACTTTTTCATCCAAAATCATAACTTCATCATCATACATTAACTTTAGAAAATCATATTAATCATTCAGAAATAATTTAATACCACGTTTTCGCCTTGCATTATAAATCAAAATCTACTTGTATATCATATCACATTTTCAATGTTATAAATATCATTTTTTGTCGTCTATTTATCTATACTAACTAAAGGGACTGCCTATTCTGACAGCCCCTTTTTTAAACAAATAAACTATATTAAATTCCTTTAAAGCTAAAGGAGAATTCCATCTTTCCGTCTGCATTCAGCAGATATTCCTGATGGGTATATGCTCCCCAGCTGTCGTCACCGCCGATTCCCATCTGGCCTTTGGCTACGCGTACTACTGTGTAATGAATCTGTGGGAGTTCATATGGATGCATGGCATTTTCCATCTCATGTGGAGTGTATGGGAGTGCAGAGAACATCATTGATTCTCCATCCATTTCAAAGTACATTCCTCTGCCCTTGCGATCTGTGACTTTCGCCCAGCGTACTTCCTCTTTTGCTCCACATTCCTGCGGTACCATGTATCTTGCTATGTTGTCCACAATTTTATTCTGGTAAATGCCCAGTTTTGCACCTTTTTTGCGATCTGCATAGGTCTCAGCTTCGCCCAGTCCATACCACTGAACATTGTCGTAATCTGCATTGAATTTGAAAATCACCCCAAATTCCGGCATATCACCAAGTTCTTTTACAGGATCATAAGTTAAAGTTGTCTTCACTTTTCCATCGCCGAATACTTCGTAGGTGAGCTGACACTCACTGGCTGGTGTGGTTGGCATCAGATAGGTAAATGTTACTTTTACAGAGTGGTCTGTTTCTTCTGCCTGTGGTAAATTGGATGGCCATATGCACCTTTTCTATATTCTTTGTGGCTTAAATACATGCTGGCAATTTTCCACTGTGCGTAGCGCATCTGCATAAGATTTCCACAGTCATTATCTGTTGGTGCACGCCAGAAGTTTGGTTTCGGGATTGCCTCGATCATCTCTTTGCCCGCATATTTGTAAGAAACCAGACCACCATTGAGGACGGAGAACATTACTTCAAAGTGCTCGCCGCGGACACCAATGTTGTGTGTGCTTCGGATGATCTGTGGCTTCTTTACAAACGCATCTGATACACATACATCTTTTTCCGCTGTAATCGCTGTTTCTGCTGAATCTGATTTTCCATCCGGAACATCCTCTTTCACCTGATATACATACTGTCCAAACGCGATCTCATGGCCTGCAGATGCCCACACTTTTTCCTCTTTCAGATGGAAGGAAACAGTGACTGTATATTCTCCGGCTGCTTCAGCCTTTCCAAAAGGCAGTTTATATTCTTCCTCACTCAATGGCTCAACTGCTGTTTCCAATGCTTCTGTACGAATCACTTTTCCATTCTTTGCAAGTGTTACCTTACAGTCAAAAGTATTTGTGTTTACAAACAGATTCTTGTTAATCACTTTTACTGTATCCGCAGTTACTTCTGCAGTAATATTCTGATAATTGAATTTCACTTCCTGCATCTTCGGAGATGGTTCTCTGTCACCGCCATATGCGATTCCGTTACCACTGAAATTGTAGTCTGTAGGACGTTCTCCGAAATCGCCGCCATATGCCTGGAACTCTTTTCCATAGCGATCTTTCTTATAAATAGACTGGTCAATGTAATCCCAGATAAATCCACCCTGATATTTGGCTCTGTATCTGTCAGGTCAGTATATTTGTGCATGGCACCGCAGGAATTTCCCATGGCATGTGTGTACTCACAGCAGATAAACGGTTTACTGTCATCCTTTGCCAGAAACTCTTTGATTGCTTCTACAGACGGATACATCTGGCTTTCCATATCACTGGTATCATTATAACTGCGGTCATGGAAAAGTCCCTCATAATGTACCAGACGGGTAGAGTCATTCTTACGGAAAAGCTGAGACATTTCATAGATATCTTTTCCGCCAAAAGATTCATTTCCACAGGACCAGATCAGGATTGCCGGATGATTCTTGTCTCTCTGATACATGGAGTTGGCACGGTCAAGCATCATATCCAGCCATTCCGGTTTGTTGTGAGGAACAACATGCGTATAATCCTTTGTAAATTCCGCCACATCCCAGGAACCATGGATTCCAGGTTTGTCTCATCGATCATATAAATACCATATTCATCACAAAGCTGATAGATCAGTGATGTATCCGGATAATGGCAGGTACGGATGGCATTGATATTATTCTGCTTCATAATGCGAAGATCCTTGCGGAGTTCTTCCTCTGATACATGTCTGCCGCTGACAGAACTGAATTCATGACGGTTTACGCCCTTAAACACGATACGCTTTCCGTTCAGAGTCATAATGCCGTTCTTCATCTCGAAACGGCGGAATCCAACCTTCTGAGGAATCACTTCCTGAATATTTCCTGCTTCGTCATAAAGTTCAATTGTAAGATCATAGAGCTGCGGATCTTCTGCACTCCATAATTTTGGATTATTGATTTTCCATACAAAACTGTTCTGTACAGTCTTGCTGCTATTTGTTTTCTGAATATAAAATGGCTCTGCATTTGCTTCTTCATTTCCAGCTTCTGTAAGAGATTTTTTCTCTTCCAGCACATATTCTCCATCTTGCTCAAGTCTGAAAGCAATGCTTCCTTTTCCCCATGTCTTTACCTTAATTTCAAGATCTGCTACATCCAGATTCTCTTCCGGGATTGCACGGATCTGGAGATCATATGCGTGAGTATCCGGAACTGTATAAAGATACACATCTCTGTAAATTCCGGAGAAACGGAAGAAGTCCTGATCTTCGCACCAACTGCTGGAGGTCCATTTGAACACCTGTGCTGCCAGCTTATTCTGTCCATCTTTAAGATAATCTGTCAGTTCAAATTCAGATGGGGTGAAAGAATCCTCACTGTAGCCAACAAAGGCTCCGTTCAGCCACAGTGCAAGTCCGCTCTCTGCTCCCTGGAAAGAAATAAACAACCTCTTTCCCTTCATATGTTCCGGCACTGTAAAATATTTCACATAGCTTGCAACCGGATTAAATCTCTCCGGTATCTGGCCCGGATAAATTTCCTCATGTCCTTCCCATGGATACTGGACATTAGCATACTGGGTGCATCATATCCTTCCATCTGGATATGTGCAGGTACATGAATGTCATCCCAGTCATAACAGCAGTAATCTTCTTTCTCAAATCCCTGAACTGCACTTTTGTAATTACGCGCATAATGAAACTTCCATAAACCGTTCAGACTGTAGCGAAAAGAAGTTTCCGTCCCATCCTGCACAGCAGTCTGCATTTCATTCCCATCTCTATAATATACATGATCTGAATGAGCTTCCATTCGGTTATCGCAGAAATACTGTGGATCTTTTACCAGTGAATAATCAAATGCCTTCATACTCTTATGTTCTCCTCATGATTTGTTTTTTTATAACTGTTCTCTCTGCCTGCAATATTACATTTCGCCATGCATTTGTAAAATATTTCCAGCAAAATACTTTATATATGACTTTTTTCATAAAAATATCTTATACGATATTGCCAACAGCCAGTTATCCTTCATAAGCAAAATTATAACATTATACCAATCCGCATAGTTTGCATATTTGACTATATAATATTCATTTTCGACTTTTATAGATTGATCCTTCGCAGCATTTTCTCAGCCTGCACAACACTCTCCCAGAAGAGGAATAATCGGACTTCTCTTTTATCCGAAAACTCCCTATATAAAAAAGGCAGGTGATTTTCACCTGCCCCACAATAGCACTGCATTTATTCAGCCTTCCGCTATCTTATTCCCCTTTAGTTTCCTTCTCTGCCATTCTTGAAAACACCATCTCATATCCGTCATTTCCATAATTCAATGAACGATTCACACGACTGATCGTTGCTGTGGAAGCTCCGGTTTTCTCCGAAATATCAAGATAGGTTCTCTTGTCCATCAGCATCTTGGCAACCTCAAAACGCTGTGATAAGGAAAGAAGTTCATTGATCGTGCATACATCCTCAAAAAAAGTATAGCACTCTTCTTTATCCTTCAGGCATAAAATCGCTTCAAAAAGCTGATCTACAGCCTCTGTTCTGATTTTTTTACTCATTTTCATGCTCCTTTTAGAACTCTGTACTTCACTGGGCGGACATTTGTCTTTAAAATGTCCGTGTTATATTTCTAACAGTGATATTTTACCACGTTAAATTATAGGAAGCAAGCCTTTAACCTAAAAGAAATTACAGATTTTTTATTTTTCTCACAAAAACCTCTTTCGAAGAGTAAGGCAGATAAAATCATCCTCTTTGCGATGCGGCTCTACACCAAATAACTACTTCTCAGTTTATCAGAATTTACGATTCACATACTCCCTGATTGCATCCGCAGACCGGTTAAGAACCAGCTCCTCCGGAAAATCCAGTTTTTCCAGCAGATCTCTCGCCCGATCAAACTCCCCGATCAGAAGATCAAAATGAGCATCACTGTCCATCACCACCGGAACCTGATATTTCTTACACAGTTCCAACATCACAGTATCATTTTCCACAGCATTCTCACGAGTACATTCCGGATCCATAGAATGATTATTCAGTTCCAGAACCTTCCCATATTCCTTCGCACCCTGAACCAGTGCCTCATAATCGATTTCATATCTCCCATCATCCGGATGCCGATAATATTTACATAAGGATTCTTCATCACATTCAGATAGCTTTCTGTATTCTCCAGCTTAGATCCCGGCTTCATGCATGGCATATGCAGACTGGCGATCACCACATCCATCCTCTCCAACGTCCGCTGCGCCAGATCCACAGTCCCCTGTGCATCCAGAATATTCACCTCAGACCCCAGAAGAAGCTGAATCCCATACATCTCCCTGGGCACAATTTTCAGATTCTCAAAATAATACTTATGACAGGTCCCCGGCATAGCAGGCGCATGCTCCGTAATCCCCAGAACCTCCAGTCCCTTATCTGCGGCCGCTTTCGCCATCTCCCTCAGAGAACAATATGCATGACCACTCACCAAAGTATGTGTATGCAAATCCAACACAGAACTATATCTCATAACAACCCACTCCTCACTTCGTACAATATTCCCCCTCATTATACGACCATCCTTCTACCTCCACAAGCAAATTTTCCGTCCACCCATTTTTTATCGTCCATTTTTACTCAATCCAACACCCCAAAAATCGCCAGCAGCCAGCGCAGAAAAATAGTGTGTTTGATGTGCATTTGCAGGTATCTTAGATATTCTTAGGTCAAAAAAATCTGCGTTATGAGCCGGCTGTATCACTGTCTGAGCGGAGTCTGCGACGGAGCGAGTTTGAGAAGCCGGCTCATGCCTTTAGCAGATTTTCTTGGCCTTAGAATATCTTAGATGCCGAAACCGCACATCAAACACACTATTTTTCTGCGCGTCCCCTGTCAAGTCAAACAGATATTCGCAATTAAAGCAGAAGACTTACTTGATTCGGTAAAAAAACAGGGCCTGCACCCTGCAAGCCCTGCCAAAAATTCCTATTCAAGGAGGAATATACAATTTTTATTTCACAATAAAGGATTTCCTCTTACTAACAACATCAAAGATAACCGCTGCCAGCAGAACCAGACCTTTAACAACCTTCTGCAGGTTCTGGTCAATACCCATGATACTCATACCTAAGTTCAGAACACCCATCAGCAATGCACCAATGATAACCCCCGGAACTGTACCGGTTCCGCCATAAGCAGAAGCACCACCAATAAAACAAGCACCGATAGCATCCATCTCAAAGTTTGTACCTGCCTGAGGATTGGCAGAATTCAGACGGGCCATAGTAACCATACCTGCAATAGCAGCCAGAAGACCCATATTCAGATAAGCAAGGAAATAAACCTTATTTGTATTAATACCGGAAAGCTTTGTAGCCTTCTCATTACCACCAACTGCATAGAAATAACGTCCTGTAGTTGTCTTGGAAGCAATATATGTATAAATTGCAATGATCACAGCTACCCAGATCAGAGAATTAGGAATACCCTTATACTGAGCCAGACGGAACATAAAAGCAAGAATAACTACACAGATCAGGATCATCTTAATTGCAACACCGCCAAAAGGATCTACACTGTACCCTTTCTTCACACGGTCTGCACGGTTCTTCAGAACAAGTAACACATATACAATACAGACAATAATACCAACTACAAAACAGATAAGATTAAATCCCTCTTTCCCAAATGGATCCGGAATATAATTGTTAAACAGTGCCAAGTAAGAATCAGGCATTGGTGCCAGTGTCTGTCCCTGTAAAACTACGTTTGAAAGACCACGGAACGCAAGCATACCAGCCAGAGTTACAATAAACGGTGGGATTCTTACATATGCAATCCAGAATCCCTGCCATGCACCGATGGCAATACCTGTAAGCAACATAACCAGCATTGTAAGATATGGGTTCATACTGTTGAGAACCATCATCTTACCGCCAACTGCTGCTACAAAACATACAACAGAACCAACAGAAAGGTCAATATTACCACCAGTCAGAATACAGAACAGCATACCTGTTGCCAGGATAAATACATACGCATTCTGGGCTACAAGGTTATTCACATTCTGAGGAAGAAGCATAACCCCATTTGTGTTTACAGCAAACATGATGACTACCAGAACAAGTACAAGCACCATGGTATATTTCTTTAATATCTCTGAAAAACTAATCTTTTTTTCCATCTTCTTTACGCTCCTTTTCCTGATTTTACGATCTTGGACATGATCAGTTCTGATGTGGCCTCTTCTTTGCCGACCTCACCTACGAACTTGCCCTCATTCATGATATAGATTCTATCTGACATTCCAAGTACTTCCGGAAGTTCAGAAGAAATCATGATGACAGATTTTCCTGCTGCTACCAGATCGTTGATATACAGTAAATTTCGTATTTTGCACCTACGTCAATACCACGGGTAGGCTCATCCAGGATCAGAATATCCGGCTCTGTAAACATCCATTTTGCAAGAAGGACTTTCTGCTGGTTACCACCACTTAAGTTGCCTACATTCTGCTCGACAGACGGACATTTTGTTTTCAACTTCTTTCTGTAATCCTCTGCCACCGCATATTCTTTATCTGCGTCAATAACCTTTCCATTACTGACTCCCTTCATATTTGCAAGAGAAGTATTCATCTTAATGGATTTGGAAAGTATCAGACCATTTCCTTTTCTGTCCTCTGTAACATAAGCAAGCTTGTTATCGATTGCTTCCTGTACAGTATTCAGCTTCACTTCTTTTCCGTTCATGAATACCTGACCGGAAATCTTAGTTCCATAACTTTTTCCGAAAATACTCATGGCAAGTTCTGTACGTCCTGCACCCATAAGTCCGGAGATACCTACAACTTCCCCTTTATGCACCTTAAATGATACATTATCCACTACTTTACGTTCTGAGTACAGCGGATGATAGACATTCCAGTTCTTAACCTCCATGGAAACATCCCCGATCTTTACATCCGGACGTTTCGGGAATCGGTCTGTCATCTCACGGCCTACCATACCCTGGATAATACGCTGCTCGGAAAAGTCATCTTTTTTCTTATCCAGAGTCTCGATAGTAGAACCATCACGGATAACTGTAATCTTATCCGCAACATAAGAAATTTCATTTAATTTATGGGAAATGATAATAGATGTCATACCCTGTTCCTTAAACTTCAGAAGCAGTTCCAACAAAGCCTGAGAATCATCCTCATTTAAGGATGCAGTAGGCTCGTCCAGGATCAGCAGCTTTGCATTCTTTGCCAGCGCCTTGGCAATTTCTACCAGCTGTTGTTTACCTACACCAATATCCTTAATCAAAGTTCTGGAGGATTCTTCAAGTCCTACTTATTTTCAGATATTTATCTGCTTCTCCGTAGGTTTCATTC
>ENA-OQAN01000238-OQAN01000238.1-human-gut-metagenome-genome-assembly--contig:-NODE-238-length-30966-cov-2.063459_pt1 | contig 30966 bp, 40 predicted proteins | sample MGYA00242735_ERZ504527 | MGnify/ENA primary metagenome ERZ504527 (study PRJEB26092, sample SAMD00036230) | human gut metagenome | host: Homo sapiens | study: EMG produced TPA metagenomics assembly of... | reverse complement strand
TTATATGATTCAGGAAGCTGCAAAAGTATCATGAAAGAGAAAGGAAAGCGTAATTATTGGTTGGACAGAGATACTGGAAGGAGGTTTGGTGCCTGATGCTACATTGATGTCGTGGATTGGTGAAAGTGGAGGCATTGAAGCTGCTCATCAGCATCACGATGTGATAATGACTCCCAATACGTATTTGTATTTCGATTATTATCAGTCTAAGAAAGTGGAAGATGAGCCTTTGGCTATCGGTGGATATTTGCCTATTGAAAAGACTTATAATTATGAACCGATGCCTAAGGAACTGACGGAAGAAGAGCAGCAATATATAAAAGGTGTACAGGCTAATTTATGGACAGAATATATTCCTGTATTCTCTCAGGTTCAATATATGGTTCTTCCTCGTCTGGGAGCAGCTGCGGAAGTTCAGTGGACTGATCCTTCTAAAAAAGATTATAAAGATTTTCTGCGGAGAGTTCCTCATCTGGTTGCTGTATACGATTGTTATGGCTGGAATTATGCCACACATGTGTACGATGTAAATGTTGACATGAAAGCTGATACGGTAAATCATGTATTGAATGTACAGTTAAGTACGATGGCCGATGATCCTATTTATTATACACTTGATGGTCAGGATTCAACAGAAAAATCATTAAAATATACAAAACCTTTTACGATAGACCAGTCTGTTGTATTAAAAACAATGGCAGTTCATCCGGACCGTACAAGTAAAATATCTGTTGATACCATTCGTTTCAATAAGGCTACCTTGAAACCTGTTGTGCTGTTGCAGCCCAATGAATCCCGTTTTAGCCCTGACGGACCGGTCGTTTTGGTCGACGGAAGAAATGGTAATCATAGTTTCGATACAGGAGCATGGCTGACTGTAGCAGGTAATGATTTGGAGGCTGTCATAAATATGCAGGCTGAAACTATATTGAGCTCAGCTTCAGTTCATGTATATGTCAGGAAAGATGCATGGCTTTTCGATGCCAGAGGTTTTTCTGTTTCTGTATCCTCCGACAATAAGAATTATAAAGAAGTTGCTTCTCAAGAGTATAAGCAAATGCAGGAGTCTGACTCAGATGGAATTATAGAACATGAGCTTTCATTTGATCCTTGTAAGGCTACATATGTTAAAATAAAGGTAATCAGTGAAAAGAGTATGCCCGATTGGCACTGGGATGCGGGTAAGGCTCCATTTTTATTGGTAGACGAAATAATTTTAAATTAATGATTATATGAAAAAATCACTGTTGGCTCTTTTGAGTCTGGTGCTGTTGCTGGCTGGCAGCTGTACAAAGAAAGATGAAGTAGCTATAACACCTTTGCCGCTTTCATGTTCTTTTGGTAACGGTGCGTTCGAATGGAACAAGGACACTCGTGTTTCTTTTGAGGGAAATGAAGATGATTGGGCTATAGTTAAAACGGCATTTACTGAGACTAACTTACCAGTATCGTACGAAAGCGGATAATACAAAGACAAATTCTATTCGTCTGGAACTGGTAGATGCTATTGAGGAGATTTCTTCTCCCGAAGGTTATTCTGTACATGTTGGCGAAGATGGAGTTTCTATAAAAGCTTTGTCTGATGCAGGTTTGTTCTATGGGGTACAGAGTTTAATCCAGTTGGCGGAGCAGGGTAAAGGACGTGTACAGTGTGTTGATATAGTAGATGAACCTCGTTTTCCCTATCGAGGAATTATGCTTGATGTTTCGCGTCATTTCCGTTCGAAAGAATTTGTAAAGAAGCAGATAGATCTGTTATCTCATTATAAATTTAACAGATTGCATCTGCATCTTACTGATGCAGCAGGATGGAGAATTGCTATTGATAAATATCCTCGTTTGACTCAGTTGGCTGCATGGCGTAAAGGAAAGACTTGGAAAGAGTGGTGGAATGGTGATAGAGGATATTGTGAAGAAACAGATCCGGAAGCACAAGGAGGTTATTATACAAAAGATGATATCCGTGAGATGGTAGAGTATGCACGGTTACATTGTGTCACTATCATTCCAGAGATAGAAATGCCTTCTCATTCAGAAGAGGTGCTTACTGCATATCCGGAGTTATCGTGTACCCATGAACCGGGAAAGCAGTCTGATTTTTGTGTCGGCAATGAAAAGACATTTGAATTTCTTGAAAATGTGCTGACAGAAGTAATGGAGTTGTTCCCTTCCGAATATATTCATATTGGAGGTGATGAAGCTTCGAAAGCTGCATGGAAAAGCTGTCCGTTATGTCAGAAGCGTATGAAAGAAGAAGGGTTGAAGGATGTTGATGAATTGCAGAGTTATCTGATTCATCGCATGGAGCGTTTCCTGAACGAACATGGACGCAGTTTGCTGGGATGGGATGAAATACTTCAGGGTGGATTAGCTCCTAATGCAACTGTTATGTCATGGCGTGGTGAACAAGGCGGAATTGATGCCGTATTATCTGGTCATCATGCAATTATGACTCCTGGAGAATATTGTTATTTCGACAGTTATCAGGATGCACCATATTCTCAGCCTGAGGCTATTGGCGGTTATCTGCCGTTGGAAAAAGTATATTCTTATAATCCTGTTCCTGATTCTATTAGTGCAGACAAACAAGATTTTATATTGGGAGTCCAAGCAAATTTGTGGGCAGAATATATTCCAACTGATGAGCATATGGAATATATGCTTTATCCGCGTGCCATTGCATTGTCGGAAGTAGCATGGACTGCACCTGAAAAAAAATCTTGGGATTCTTTCCACGAAAGAATATTAAAGATAATACCGGTACTTAAAGAGAAAGGATATAATACTTTTGATTATGCTAAGGAAATAGGTAATAGAAAAGAATATAGCCAGCCGGTAGAACATTTGGCTTTGGGTAAAAAAGTGACTTTCAATATTCCGTATTGGCCTAATTATCCGGCAAATGGAGAAAAAACATTGACTGATGGTCTGCGTGGAGGATGGAATTATAATGATAAACGTTGGCTGGGATTTGCAAATAATCATCGGATGGATGTAGTGATTGACTTGGAGAAGGTTACAAAGATTCATTCTGTCTCTGCTGATTTCATGCAGATTTGGGGACCTTATGTATACATGCCATCAAAAGTTGTCATATCATCTTCTGTTAATGGTAAAGATTATACTCAACTGACTGCTATTGATCATCAGGTTCAAAAAGATGATTCAGTGTCATTTAAAAAATTCAGTTGGGAAGGTGAAACTGATGCACGATATATCAGATATCAGGCAATGGCTGATTCTTTATATAAAGATGGTATACAGTTTGTCGATGAAATCATTGTGAAATGATAGGTAATTAAATATCTTAAATTTGTTCTTAACATTTTTAAGATATTTAATTATTATAAAATGTATATATAATTATTTTGTTTTTATACTATCGATAATATAAAATAATTATATTTGCATCTGCTTTAAAAAAATAGGAATACCTTTTTTAATTAAACAAATTAAAATCTTAATCTATGAAACGAAGTAAATTATCAAAATTACTCTTGTTCTTGCTGATTGCTTCCGGTCATAATGCAGCATTGTATGCTTCATCAAGTAGCAGTTCAGTATCAAATGAATCGTTGTCATCGAGTTCAGTGGCAAAGGTTACCACAACAGGTCAGGTAGTTGACGCAAAGGGTGAGCCCTTGATTGGCGTAAGTATCCTTGAAGTTGGAACAACAAACGGTACTATTACCGATATTGATGGTAATTTTACCTTGTCTGTGAATGAAGGAGCAACTCTTGAGATTTCTTATATCGGCTATAAGACTCAGACAATGACAGTTCGTCCTCAGTTGGGACAGATTGTAATGAAGGAAGACACAGAAGTCTTGGATGAGGTTGTCGTAACTGCCTTAGGTATCAAGCGTTCACAGAAAGCTTTGAGTTATAATGTGCAGGAAGTGAAAGGTGATGCTTTGACTGCTGTAAAAGATGCGAACTTTATGAATTCTTTGGCTGGTAAAGTTGCTGGTGTACAAATCAGTAGCGGTGCAACCGGTGCCGGTGGTGCTGCTCGTGTCGTTATGCGTGGTATGAAATCTTTGACAAAGGATAACAATGCCTTGTATGTAATAGATGGTGTGCCTATCTTTAATACAGGTTCGAGTGGTGGTGAAGGTCAGTACGGTGATATGGGTGGCTCTGATGCTGTTGCCGATTTGAACCCGGATGATATTGCCAGTGTTAGTATGATGACTGGTCCTTCTGCTGCTGCCTTGTATGGTTCTGCTGCTGCAAATGGTGTTGTATTGATTACTACAAAGAAAGGTCAGACTGAAAAAACTAATATTACAGTATCAAACAGTACAACTTTCTCTAAGGCATATATCATGCCTGAAATGCAAAATCGTTATGGTACAAGTTCTGGTTTGTTTAGCTGGGGAGCTGCTACAGCTAACAGATATGATCCTTCGGATTTCTTCAATGTAGGAACAAACATCATTAACTCAATTGCTTTATCTACAGGTAATTCAAAGAACCAGACTTATTTGTCTGCATCTACAACAAATTCAGATGGTATCCTTCCTAATAATAGTTATAACCGTTATAACTTTACGGCTCGTAATACAACAAACTTCTTGAATGATCGTTTGACTTTGGACATCGGTGCTCAATACATTATTCAGAATAATAAGAATATGGTGTCACAGGGACAGTATTACAACCCATTGCCAGCTCTGTATTTATTCCCTCGTGGTGATAACTTCGATGAAATCCGTTTGTATGAACGTTATGATACAGATTATGGATATATGAGGCAATATTGGCCATATGGTGATGGTGGTATGTCTTTACAAAATCCGTATTGGATTCAAAATAAAATTTTGCGTACTTCTGAAAAGAAACGTTATATGTTGAGTGCTTCTTTAAAATGGAAAGTTACCGATTGGTTCAATATTACAGGACGTGTAAATTTGGATAACTCAGATTATCGTAACCGTAATGAAAAATCGGCTTCTACTCTTACTACTTTCTGTGGTGTGAATGGTGGTTTGGAAGATGCAATGCGCCAGGAACGTTCGCTGTATGCTGATGTTTTAGGTAATATTGATAAAACTTTTGGTGAGTTTAGACTGAATGCAAACTTTGGTGCATCTATCTATCATACTTCGATGGATGAATTGTTCCTTGCCGGTGACTTGATTATTCCGAATTTCTTCCAAATTAATAACATTAACTTCTCTGCTAACTACAAACCGGATCCTCAAGGATACAAAGATGAAATTCAGAGTGTATTTGCCAGTGCTGAGTTAAGCTGGAGAAATCAGTTGTATTTAACATTAACAGGGCGTAATGACTGGGATTCTAAATTAGCTTTCTCTGATCAGGCTTCTTTCTTCTATCCATCAGTTGGTTTGTCTGCTGTATTGTCTGAGATGTTTGAACTGCCAGAGGTTATTACTTATGCAAAGGTTCGTGGTTCATATACAGTTGTAGCTTCATCATTTGATCGTTATCTGACAAATCCTGGTTATGAATATAATGCTCAAACTCACAACTGGGAAAATCCGACTGTATACCCGATGGATAATATGAAACCAGAAAAGACTAAGTCTTGGGAAATCGGTCTTAATTTGAAGTTCTGGGAAAACCGTTTCAATTTAGATGCAACTTATTATCGGTCAAATACTTTAAATCAAACATTTAAGGTTGATATACCTTCTTCTTCTGGTTATAATAAAGCGATTGTACAGCTGGTAACGTACAAAACCAAGGTCTGGAATTAGCTCTTGGCTTCCAGGATGAATGGGCTGGATTTGGATGGTCTTCAAATGCAACATTCACATTGAACCGTAATAAAGTTGTACGTTTGGCTAGTGGTAGTATAAATCCTGTAACAGGAGAAGAAATTCAAATGGATAATATGCCTGTTGGTTGGTTAGGAAAAGAAAATGTTGCTCCCCGCGTTATTTTGACAGAAGGTGGTTCAATGACTGATATTTATGTATACAATCAGTTAACTCGTGACAACAATGGTAACATTAAAGTAGACCAGAATGGAAATCTTTCAATGACATCTTCTTCTACGCCGACTAAAGTTGGAGATTTGGATGCAGATTTCAATTTGGGATGGACTAACCACTTTACTTATAAAGGTATTGATTTAGGAGTTGTTTTATCTGCTCGAGTTGGTGGATTGGCTTATTCAGCAACACAAGGTATTTTGGATTATTACGGTGTATCTGAAGCTTCTGCTACAGCTCGTGATAATGGTGGTATTCCTATTAATAATGGTATGGTTGATGCTCAGAAATACTATCAGACAATTGGTACAGGTGAAGGTGGATATGCTCGCTATTATTTGTATAGTGCAACAAATGTACGTTTGCAGGAATTGAGCTTGAACTATAACTCTGCCTAAAAAATGGTTTAAGAATGTAGCTAATGTTACTTTAGGTGTTGTAGGACGTAACTTGTGGATGATTTATTGTAAAGCTCCTTTCGATCCAGAATTGTCTGCAGCTACTTCAAGTAACTATTATATGAATGTGGACTATTTTATGCAGCCAAGTTTGCGTAATATTGGTTTTAATGTAAAAGTTCAATTCTAATTTTAAAGGAGATTCACGTTATGAAAAATTATTTGAAACATATAACATTGGGAGCAGCTTTACTGATGTTGGCAGGAGGTTGTACCGATAAATTTGAAGAATATAATACTAATCAGTATCAGATCCATGAGGCCGATCCTGCTACACTGATGAAATCAATGATTGAAACTATTGTCAATATTCAGCAGAATGATTCTCAGATGATGGATCAGATGGTAGGACAGTTAGGCGGTTATCTTTGTTGTTCTAATACATGGAGTGGAACAAACTTTGGAACATTCAATCCAAGTGATGCATGGAGTGCAGGTCCATGGAATACTCCGTTTGAAAAGATTTATGGAAACTTTTTCCAAATTCAGGAAGCAACAAATTCTACAGGTCATTATTATGCATTTGCTTGCATGATTCGTGCCATTACCATGTTGCGTGTAGCAGACTGTTATGGTCCTCTTCCTTATAGTCAGGTAAAGAAAGGTAATTTCTATGTAGCTTACGATTCTCAGGAAGAAGTTTACAAGCATATTTTGGAAGACTTGGCAAATGCTGCAAGTGTACTTTATGACTATTATGTAGGTACAAGTGGATTTGCTCCTCTAGGTTCAAATGATCCGGTGTTTGGCGGTAATTATGCAAGTTGGGCTAAATTGGCCAATTCTATGCGTTTACGCGTTGCAATGCGTATCAGTAATGCTTGGCCTGATATGGCAAAGGAAGCAGCTGAGGCTGCTGTTGCCGATAAGGTGGATTAATTGAAACTAATGCTGACAATGCTATGATGGACTGTGGCACACAGACTAATCCTTATCAATTGGCTGCTGTCAGCTGGGGTGACTTGCGTGTAAATGCTAATATTGTCGATTATATGAATGCTTATAACGATCCTCGTATGCCTAAGTATTTTAATAAGTCGACTATGACAGGCAAAACAGATCAGTATGTCGGTATGCGTACAGGTGATAGCAATTTTGATAAAGGAGCTGCTTCTGCTTTCTCTACACCTGCCATTTCTGGATCTGATAAGTTGCTGGTATTTTGTGCTGCAGAAACAGCATTCTTACGTGCAGAAGGTATTTTAAGAGGCTGGAATGTTGGTAATAAATCTGCTAAGGAATATTATGAAACAGGTATTAATCTTTCTATGGAACAATATACTGTAGCTGCTGATGATTATTTAGCTATAGATCAAGCTCCTGTCGTATCACATGCTAGTGATGATGTACAAAACGCACCGGCTTCTATTACTAATACAGTATCTGTGAAATGGGATGACAACGATAATTCGCTTACAGGTAAAAACTTCCAGCGTATTATTACTCAGAAGTGGATTGCCAATTATCCTTTGGGTATGGAAGCATGGCTGAATATCGTAGAACAGGTTATCCTGAACTTTATCCTTGCATTGATAATCTTTCCGATTGTGGCGTAAGTAGTATAAGAGGTATGCGTCGTTTGAGCTTCCCATATACAGAAGCGCAGAATAATACAGCAAACTATAATCAGGGTGTAGCTGAATTGGGTGGCGCTGACAATGAAGCTACTGATTTGAAATGGGCAAAGAAAAATTAATTGAATATTCAAAAAAGAAATAATCTATGAAAAAGAGATATTATATATACGCATTGTTACTTTCCTTAGCCGCTCCTTTTGTAGCAAGCTGTAGCGATTGGACAGAAACCGAAGCAGAGAGCTTTCCTGAAGAAATTACATCTGAAGAATATTATGCTGCATTAAGAGCGTATAAGCAGACTGATCATCAGGTTGCTTTCGGATGGTATAGTGGATGGAATGCTGAAGGTGCTTTTATGAAAACATCTTTAGCTGGTATCCCGGATAGTATGGATATTGTATCTATTTGGGATAATGGCTTGGATTTATCTGATGCTCAAAAACGAGATATGCAAGTTTGTACAGCAGGTAAAAGGTACTAAAATCATATATTGCTCTATTATAGATAATATTGGCAAAGGTATGACTCCTAAATCTGTTACTGCCAACTGGGAAGAAAATGGATATGCCAGTGAACAGGATGCTATTAATGAATTTTGGGGATGGCCTGAAGATGAAAGTAATGCAGAAGCTGTAGAAAATGCAATCCGTACGTATGCCAGAGCTGTAGCTGATACCTTGAATAAGTATGGATATGATGGGTTTGATATTGACTATGAGCCGTTGCTGGACCTTATCATGGTAATATTGTCAAACAGAGTGATAATAATAACTTTTTCATTTTTGTAGATGAATTAGGTAAGTACTTTGGACCTAAATCTGGAACAGGAAAGCTGTTGGTTATAGACGGAGAGCCTCAGAGAATAACAGACAGACCGGAAATTGGACATTATTTCGATTATTTCATTATTCAGGCTTATAGTTGCTCTGGGGATGGTAATTTGAATGGTCGTTTGATTGACGGAAATGTTTGGGGACCTGCTCTGATTTCTACATTTGGCGAAGAATTAGGTGAAGAGAAGGTTACTAATATGACTATAATGACTGAAAATTTTGAAGCAGTAGATATTGCTATGAATGGTGGATATGATTTTACTGATAGTTATGGAAATAAAATGAAGTCATTAGAAGGCATGGCTCGTTGGGTTCCACGTAACGGTTTCCAGAAAGCAGGCGTCGGAGCTTATCGTATGGAAGCTGAATTTGGAACAAATCCTGAATATAAGAATATGCGAAATGCTATTCAGATAATGAATCCTTCTAGTCACACATTATTAAAAAAATAAGAGAAATAATTTATGAAACGGAAAAATTATATAAAAATATGGCTTCTTTCAGCTGTTATTGCTGGATTGGGAGCTTTTACATCTTGCGATAATGCTGAATATGATGTATTAGATACTCATGCATTTATTAAAGAAGCATTGTCTGGTACTAGTTCGAAGGTTAATGTCAGTGTAGATGGTGAAAGTAAAACAACCTTGAACATACATTTGAGTGATTTGTCAACTACTGATAATCATTATAAATTAGTTGTAGATCCTTCTGTTCTGGATGAGTTTAATAGACAGAATGGAACAAGTTACATTACCTTGCCTGAAGGTCAGTATATATTGCCGGAAGATATATTGGTTAAAGCTGGTGAGTACAATGCAGAGAAAACAGAAATTACTTTGGAAGCTTTCTCTGATGAAATGATGAAATCGGGCGAGTCTTACGCTTTACCTTTACGTTTGGTTGCCAAAGATGGAGCTTTGCCTGCAATGGATAATACTGGTAGCTTTGTTATTCTAGCAGAAAGTACTATTCGTTTCTCTGCCCCAATGTTTGTTGGAGGTGCAAAACTATTCTCACAGAGCTATATTGATAATCCGGAAACTTATGCTCAGTATACCATTGAAGTACGTTTCCAGGTGAGTGATACAGATAATCGTAACCGTGCAGTCTTCTCAACAAGTGATGGACAAGGTAGAATGATTTTGTTACGTTTCGAAGACCCGAATGCTGAAAATCCTGATCATCCTTTGCATTCTCAAGTTCAGATTCAGTTGCATAATGGTTATGTTAACCCAAGTCATCATTTGAAGTTAACAAATGGCAGCATTTGGCTGTGACATTTGATGGTATGAACTACAAGATTTATGTTAACGGTGTAGATAGTGGTACATTAGCTTGCTCAGATCCTTGTAGAACATTTACTAGTATAAATTGGTTTACCGATGGTGATGGTAACCAAAGTGGCTGGTGGGGAAGCTGTAAGATCTTAGTAAGTGAAGCTCGTATCTGGTCTGTTGCACGTTCTGCCGTTCAGATTCAGAATAGTATGGTACAAGTTAGTCCAAGTTCTGAAGGATTGGAAGCATACTGGCGCTTGAATGAAGGAGAAGGTAAGAACTTTGTTGATGCTACAGGACATAATCATTCTTTAACTACTTCTAAAGATGTTGTTTGGGTTCACGATATTTTATCTACAGATGAATCTACAGCATGGCCTGAATAATTATTTTGTTAACATAAAGGTGCTATCCCGATTTAGAGGATAGTACCTTTGAAAAGAATCTTAATAATATGAAAAAGTTTTTACGATATATATTAGTTGCGGCTATTTCGAGCTGCATCATTCCGTTTTCTTCATGTAGTGATGATGATGAGAATGCGGTAAATGAATGGAATATGACATATGTTTCTCTGTTGCCGACGAATTATCTGAAGCCTATACAAACTGTAACTTTGGACCATTTTACAGGAAAGGAGATTGAGGGTACAGTGGCTATGGATGTGATGGCTACTATACAGAAAGCGGCTAGTAATGATATTACGGTAGATATAAGTGCTACATGTGAAGGAATTAGTTCAGAAAAAATAACAATGTCGTCAAATAAAGCTGTGATAAAAGCTGGTAGTACAAAATCAGAACCAGTTTCTATATCTATCACAGATTGGTCGGATATTGCTTCTGTTTCAGAAGCTGCTGAATATACATTAAATATTAATGTAGCAGGAATTGAGTCAGTTGCTTCGGATGTTGTTCTTTCTGATTTGCATAAGTCACTTTCTGTAAAGATTCAAAAGAAGGAAGAAAGAGAAGAAGATTTATTATTCTTTGGAAAGGCTCCGGAAAATAGTACTTTGAATACAGATATCACTAATTGGGTATTTACTTTTATGGATGGAGTAGAGAATGCAGCTGCTAATTCTGTGAATGGTAAAGGAGGTGGTGATGTTGCTACTAATGGTACTCCATTCTGGCTTACTGTCGATCTAAAAGAAGTAAAGAATGTTACAGGTATTCAGACTTCTCACTGGGGAGGAGGCTATTGTCCGACTAAAGTTGAAATCTTTACTTCGGAAAACGGTTCTTCTTGGAAATCTATGGGACAAGTTGCAACATCAGGTGCTTATCATGATATTGCATTTAAATACACAGTTGCAACTCGTTACTTGAAGTATCAGATGATTGAGGTTCCGTCTAGAGTAGATATTACAAAATTCTATATCTATACTGCGAACTAATATTATAGCTGCATTTATTTTTTAGTTACACATTAAGTTATTTAAGAGCAGACTTTTTATGTATTATATTGAGTTTGCTCTTAATTTTTTAATAAAGTTCTGTATGAAGAAGAATATAATTACGGGATTAGTTCTTTTGGTATGGGGAAGTGTTTTTTATTCGTGTACGAGTGAGAAGACTGTTCAGGCCGATTTTGATATTATTCCTTTACCACAGCATGTTGAAAAAAATCTCATCGGATAAGGGTTTTGAACTAGCAGGTACGACTTCTATTGTATATCCTGAAGGTGATGAGGCTATGAAACGTAATGCTGAGTTTTTGTCTGGGTATATAGCTGGACAGACAGGCAAGAAACTGGACGTTACAGGTAAGAAAGTAGAGAAGAATGCAATTGTTTTGTCAACCGGACTGGATGATAAGAACCCGGAAGCATATCGCCTGGTTGTTGGTGATAATAATATTAGCATACAAGGTGCTTCAGCAGCAGGAGTATTTTATGGGATTCAGACTTTGCGTAAGGCTATGGCTGATACAGAACATGGAAATGTAGTGTATCCGGCAGTAGAGATAAATGACTTTCCGCGTTTTTCATATCGTGGAGTGCATTTGGATGTTTCGCGTCATTTCTTTCCGGCAGATTCTATTAAGCGTTTTATAGATATGCTTGCCTTGCATAATATAAACAGATTACATTGGCATCTTACTGACGATCAGGGATGGAGAATTGAAATAAAGAAACGTCCGGAACTTACGACTATTGGCTCTAAACGTGCAAAAACTGTTATAGGACGTAATTCGGGAGAATATGATAATGTAGAATATGGAGGGTTTTATACTCAGGATGAAGCCCGTGATATTGTAAAATATGCTCAGGAAAGATTTATAACAGTCGTTCCGGAAATTGATTTGCCAGGACATATGCAAGCTGCTTTAGCTGCCTATCCTTATCTGGGATGTACGGGTGGACCGTATGAAGTATGGCAGCAGTGGGGAGTATCTGAGGATGTCCTGTGTGCGGGTAATGATGAAACGCTTAAATTCATAGAAGATGTTTTGGGCGAAATTGTTGAAGTTTTTCCCTCTGAGTATATTCATGTAGGAGGAGATGAGTGCCCAAAGGTACGTTGGCAGAAATGTCCGAAATGTCAGGCACGTATTAAGGCTTTGGGAATTAAGTCTGATGCTAAACATACGGCCGAACAGAAATTGCAGTCTTATATTATTGGATATGCAGAGAAGTTCCTGAATGAAAAAGGACGTAAAATTATAGGTTGGGATGAAATTCTGGAAGGTGGCTTGAGTCCTACAGCTACAGTTATGTCATGGAGAGGCAGCGAAGGTGGCATTGAGGCTGCAAGATGGGTAATGACGCTATCATGACTCCAGCTTCGCATCTGTATTTTGATTATTATCAGACGATAGATACAGAGAATGAGCCTTTGGCTATCGGAGGATATGTATCTGTAGAAAGAGTATATAGCTACGAACCGGTAGATAAGAGTCTGACACCAGAAGAGGCTGCTCATATTATCGGTGTGCAAGCTAACTTATGGACCGAATATATTCCTACTTATAGTCAGTTGGAATATATGGAATTACCTCGTCTGGCTGCTTTGTCAGAAGTTCAGTGGACTCTTCCGGAAAAGAAAAACTACGATAATTTCTTGCAGCGTCTGCCGAAGCTGATATCAGTGTATGATGATAACGGATATAATTATGCCGAACATGTCTTCAATGTCAAGGCTGAGTATATTACTGATTATACAGATAATTCCATAAAGGTTGTTTTATCAGCTATAGGAGATTCTCCTGTTTATTATACGCTTGATGGTAGTGAACCTACAGAAAAATCTCAGCAATATACTGATACGCTCGCTTTAAAGGAAAGTTGTGTCTTAAAGGCTGTTACGATACGTCGTAATGCTAAGAGTGCCGTACTTACAGAAAAGATCGATTTTAACAAGGCTACTGCCAAACCGCTGATATTGTTACAACCAATCAATGAAAAGTATAAATATAATGGTGAATATACGTTGGTTGATGGTTTGAGTGGAACACCTAATTACAGAACTGGCAGGTGGATTGCATTTTACAAAAATGACATGGAGCTGGTTGTCGATTTGAAACAAGAAACCTCTGTCCATAAAGCTTGGGTACGTACTTATGTAGAGATTGGTGAAGAAATCCTGGACGTAAGAAGTATTTCTGTATTGTCATCTGCCGATGGTAAAATCTATAAAGAATTAAAGACCGTCGACTATCCGGCTGTCACATCAAAAGATAAAAATGGTATTTACAAACATGAAGTGGACTTTGATACAGTAAGTGCGCGTTATATCAAGATTATAGCGAAGCCGGAATATAAGATTCCTTCATGGCATTGGGGAAGCGGCCGACCTGCTTTCATTTTTGTCGATGAAGTTGGATTAGAATAAAAATGTTGAAAAAAATATCTAGGTATTAGGTATTTTTTAAGTGGTTGAGGCATTTGACTATATGTTGATAGTCAATGCCGGGTCGTTTTATGGGACGTTTGTTTTATGCTGGGAAGTATATATGACGGTTACCATAAACGACCTTTTTGTTCATGCTATCACTCTTGTTTGTTTAAAGTTGTTTCATGATTTGAAAATCGTACTAGGTATAATTTATTACAGGGATTTTGTTGGAATTAAGCAGATAAAGTAACAAGGCTCTCAGAATATTAATTTCCGGTAATTTTTCATTGAAAATTCAATTGTAAATCACTTGCTGATAAGTATATTTCCGTAACTTTGCCCCAAGCATACAATATATTTATTACAAACTAAAAACGGAACTTATTAGGTATGAAAGAACAATACTGGAAATATTCTCTAATTATTTTCATCATAGGGTTAGGAATATTGTTATTTCGTCAGGCTCAGCCTTTTATGAACGGGATATTAGGAGGATTTACTTTATATATTTTGTTGCGTAACTTTTCCAACTGGCTTCAGACGAAGATAAAACCTTTGCTGGCTGTGTGGATGATAACTATCGGCGTTACACTTTTTATTCTGATTCCGGTGTCGCTGTTCAGTTGGGCTATTGTAAGTCAGATTTCAGGAATGCATTTCGATACTCAGGCCATTATCCAGCCGGCTCATCAGGTTATTGACATCATCGAAGAACGTACGGGATTCGATTTGCTGTCGGAGAAAAGTTTGTCATTTATGGTTGTACAGGCATCGTCTATTGGCCAGAAAATCATGACAGGTGTAAGTGATCTTATTGTAAACTTGGCTGTTGCTATTATGTTGATGTTTTTCATGCTTTGGGAAGGTCGGAAAATGGAACATTATGTATCTACGATCATGCCCTTTGAAGAAAGCAATAAGCGTGAAGTGTTGAATAAAATTCAGCTGATGGTTCGTTCTAATGCGATAGGTATACCATTGCTGGCTGTTATACAAGGAATTATTTCGTTAGGAGGATATTTATTATGTGATGCTCCCAATCCTTATCTGACAGCTTTGCTTACAGCCTTTGCTTCTATTATTCCATTGGTAGGTACTGCCTTAATCTGGATTCCCGTATCCATTTACTTCCTGATAATGGGCGAATGGATCAATGCGCTTATCCTTTTGGGATATGGAGGTATTATAATTTCCCAGTGTGATAATCTGATCCGTTTTCTCCTTCAGAAGAAAATGGCAAACATCCATCCGCTCATTACGATTTTTGGTGTAGTTGCCGGACTGCCTATTTTTGGCTTTATGGGAATTATTTTCGGTCCGTTGCTGGTTTCTTTGTTTTTGTTGTTCCTCGATATGTTCCGAAAAGAATATCTGTTGGATGGTACTGAGGAGGAAGAAAAAGCATGAGATCGGTCTGTATACATTCGTCGGAAAGGTTGAATCTGGATGTTTTTTTGCATGAACTGGATGTTCCTGTGCGTTTTGAGTTTGAAGGGTATGATGAAGAACGTTCTTATTACTATTTCAGCCGTCCGGGGATTTCCACTACTTTGTTTGTCATAGCAGAAGGTCCGGATGAATATGAAGTTATGATAGACGGACTTGCTTCTTATAAGTCGATTATAAATTCTTTCCATATCTGGCCGATTGCTTATGTCAGCATCTCAATCATGAATCATTGGCTATTCCCGAATCGGCAGGTCGAACAGCTTATCGTGTATACGATGAGTCCTGGATTGAAGACTCCATCGGGGAAGAGGTCGCTATGTTAAAGTCCGCCTTGTCTGTGTTTCCCCGCTATTATGTGGGATTTCCGTTGGAGGGTGTAGGATATATTTCCTTAGACTTGCTGGCACAATATGGGGTTAATCTGCATTCTTCAACTCCGCGGATTTATGGCTACATACAGTATATCATGAGAAATGGCTTGCTTCCTCAGGCGACAGATGCAGAACTGGAAGAAGACCGTAATCGGGAAGACCTGGAAACGGAAGTTGACGTTCCCCAGCATATATCGATAGGCAGGGTGAAATCGTGGCAAATTGACGGAGCGGAAACGTGGGAAAGTTATTCTCGTGAAGATACGGAGATGCTGCTTAAACTGGGTGAAGACTATCAGTCGGGCAGGGAAGTTGCAGGAGTCGTTTTGAATGATTTGGGAACCATTTATCAGGAAGGTATCGGTGTTGGACGCGACGACTGAAGGCAGAGTATTGGTTCAAGCAGGCTTATCTTCAGGGAGACCATTTGTATGCCCCTACTAATTTGGGAGATTTATACAGAAAAGGGTGCGGCGAGCTGCCGTCATCTCTTCCTCTGGCTTTCGAGGCATATAGAAAATCGGAAGATATCTATGCGCTTTATCGTATCGGACAAGCCTACGAGGAAGGATGGACAGGTACACCGGATATGGAAAAAGCTTTGTTCTGGTATCGGAAAGCAGCAGAAAAAAGGCATCATCTGGCAGTACGAAGACTGGAAGAATTAAGCAATAGTGCCTGCATGATGCCACGCAATGCCAGATAAACGATAAATCCCAGCCATAGCGCATGGTTATGCAATACGTTATGCAGGCTGTAATAAATCAGGAAAAAGCTTCCCGAAGCTACAACCATCGCTTTCAGCATGATATGGGTGGAAGTGGCTCCGATGCAGATACCGTCTAGCAGAAATGCTGCAAATCCTGCAAGAGGGATGGCAAGTACCCAGTAGAAATAATCCCCCGACGCAGAGATAACCGATTGTTCGTTTGTAAGCAAACCTAGAAATTCTTTTCCTCCTATGCCATACAGCAGAGTAAAGGCTAGCGATAAGGCAATTCCCCAGCCAAACAAATGACGGATAGTGCGTTGTAATTCCTGCCTGTTTCCGGCTCCTATATATTTTCCGGTCAACGCTTCGCCTGCATAGGCAAATCCATCCATGATGTAAGAGAATAACGTAAACAATTGCATCAGCAATGTATTGACAGCCAAAACAACATCGCCGAATGCAGCTCCGGTTGATGTGAAGAATACTGTAACGGCCACCAGGCAGAGTGTACGCAGGAATATATCCCGGTTCACCTGAAACAGACGTTTCATGGCATCATGAGTAAAGAGTTGCTTACGGCTGATGTATTTTCGTAAAGGACGGTAATAACGCAGCCAGAGCAGATAAGCCATGAAAAGTCCGGCATACTGTGCAATGAGGGTTCCCAGGGCAACTCCTTCCACTTTCATGCCGAATACAAATACGAAAAGCAGACTGGCAACTATGTTTACGATATTCTGTGTAATGGCAATGAACATCGGGAAGCGTGAGTTTTGCATACCTATAAACCATCCTGAGAAACTATACAATCCCAGTGTGCAGGTGCTCCCCAGATACAGATATGGAAATACAGCGTGGCAAGTTGTTGTACCTCGGCGCTTGTGTCGATCAGTTCAAAAGCTATCAGACGTATCGGATATTGCAGGATGAGAAGAGCTAGTGCCAGCATCAGGCTGATACCAGTAGAACGCAGCAGGATGCGGGTTACCTCCTTCAGATCGTGTGCTCCGTAGGCTTGTGCCGTCAGGCCGCTTGTTCCCATCCGCAGGAAACCGAATATCCAGTAAATCATATTGAACAGCATGCCTCCTACGGCTATGGCTCCGATGTAAGAAGCCGAACCAAGATGTCCTACAATGGTTACGTCTATCAGTCCTAGAAGAGGTACTGTGATATTTGAAATAATAGAATGGTATGGCTATATGCAGTATTCGCTGGCTGGTTGGTGACATGTGCTGAAGTTATAATTCGAAAGATACTTCTTTAAACATATATTCTCTTCTTTTCCCGCTTTCGTCTTCCAGAATCAAAGCTCCGGATGGCTCAATTCCACAGATGCGGGCGCGGAAACTTCCGTCTTTATCTGTGTAGGGATAGAACCTTCTTTACGGTAAAGCACGTCCTGATAGCGTGAGGCAATCAATTCGGTTTCTCCGTTTTTCAGAAGTGTGTAGTAGTGAGCCACACGCTCCATCAATTGATGAAGTATTTCCTTACGGTCGTAGCGTTGTCCGGTTATCTGGAAAAGCGATACCGGATTGGGGGCGTCACTTATAAAACGCTCCTGATTCAGATTGACTCCTGTCCCCGAAATAGAACGACTGATGTGTATGCCTGTCAGGTCGTTTTCTATCAGTGTACCACATATTTTTTTGTCCTTCCAGTAAATATCGTTGGGCCACTTGATGCGGATTCCGTCGGTGTATTGCGATAAAACTTCTTGCAGTGCGAGGGCTGTAATCTGTGAAAGATAGAATTGCTTCCGGGCTTCCAGAAAGTCGGGATAAAGTACGAAGCTGAAAAGCAGGTTTGCTCCGTCTTCCGACTCCCAGCTGTTGCCTCTCTGTCCTCGTCCGGCTGTCTGAAAATCGGTATAAACGCTGGTCAGTTCTTCTACGGAAGAATTGTTGCACAGTTCGTCCAGATAACTGTTTGTCGAGGTGGTTTCATGTAAAAAAATAGGTTCTGGAAGATGCTCGGAAAATATGCTGATATTTTCCTGAAACTTGCTGATATTTTATTGAAACATCACGTTTGTTTTTTCGTGAACTTCCCGACGACTTCTTCGTACGAATGATCTATCAGCTCGCGGATGAGGCTGTCGGGCACATCACTGTTTAAGGCGACCTGATTCCAGTACTTTTTATTGAAATGATAGCTCCTTCTATTCCGTTATAATGTTCGCGCAGTTCGATGGCATAATCCGGATTACATTTCATGCTGACACAGTCTGGATGTTCCAGGTCAACCAGCAGGAACATGCGGTCTACCACTTTAAATACAAGGGTTGTTTCGTCGAAAGGGAAACATTCTGTTACGGCTTTCTTGCTTAAGCAATATTGACGGAGTGCTTCTATATCCATAGCTTTTAAACTTTCTGTTTTTACAATTTTACCAAACGGGAGGCAGAAATGCCTCTTGGATATGTTCTATATGAAAGGGAGGTTCTGTGCCCGTTACTGTAATAATGTCGAAGCGGACCGGAAGGTCTATTTCGAATCTTTTGATATATGTATCAGTCGAAATGATGATATTTCTTATTTTACGGTCGGTGATAGCTTCTTCAGGCTTGCCGAACTCTTCGTTTCGCCGGGTTTTTACTTCAACGACAATCAGTTCACCGTCTTTTTGTGCAACAATATCCAGTTCTCTCTTGCCGGAATGCCAGTTGCGGTGACGGATGCTATATCCTTTGCTCATTAAGTATTCGGCAGCAGCGTTTTCCCCCTCTTTCCCTAGATTCATTGTGTTTAGCCATTTTGTTTTTTGCAAAAATACGCATTTTCTGTTTTGTATTTGGTTGAAGTGTACTAATTTTGTATTTGCAATGATGAATAACGGAAAAAAAAAGAAAAAAGGTACCTCCATCGGTTCCGCCACGCAAACGACGGATGGTGTGTTTGATGAGTGAAGAAGAAGTGCAGATTGTAGACCGTTATCTGGAAACTTACCAGATAAAAAACAAGGCGCGCTGGCTTCGTGAAACGATATTGGCATTCATTCATCAGAATATGGAGGACGATTATCCTACTTTGTTTAAGGAACACGATATGCACAGATAAGTTTATGGCTGATGATGTTTTTTATATGAAGCAGGCCTTGATTGAGGCGCAGAAAGCTGCCGACAGGGGAGAGTCCCTGTGGGAGCAGTTGTTGTTTGTCGCGACCGTATCATTGCGCGTTCGCATAACCTGACGGAAACCCTGAACGATGTGACGGCACATGCGGAGATGCAGGCTATTACGGCTGCTGCCAATACTTTGGGTGGCAAGTATCTGAATGAGTGTACACTTTATGTGACGGTAGAACTTGCGTAATGTGTGCTGGAGCGATTGCTTGGGCACAGACGGGTAAACTGGTATTCGGCGCGGAAGATGAAAAAGAGGTTATCAGCGATATGCCCCCGATGCCTTACATCCCAAGACGGTGGTAGTAAAAGGTATTCTTGCCGATGACTGTGCACAACTGATGAAAGACTTTTTCAAAAAGAAGAGATAAAAAAGGATAATCCCCGCCGGTGAAGCGGGGATTTATTGTTTTAGATACGTTCGTAATCTACAAAGTGATAAGCATATTCATGCTTTTCGTCGGTAGAATGGCTTTCTCGTTGTACTTCTTTCCATTCTTCGGAATTGATGGGAGGGAAAAAATGCGTCGGCTTCCTTTTCTGAATCCTCTATTTCGGTAATGTTTAACTTGTCGGCAAGAGGCAGCGCTTCGGCATACAGACTTGCTCCTCCTATAATATATACTTCTTCTTCCTCTTTACATTGTTCCAAAGCTTCTTGCAGGGAATGAAAACATTCAGCACCGGGAAAATCGTGACAGCTACGGCTCAGCACGATGTTGCGGCGGTTGGGCAAGGCGCCTTTGGGCAGTGATTCGAAAGTCTTTCTACCCATGATGATGGTATGTCCGGTAGTAAGCGCTTTGAAGCGTTTCAGGTCATTGGGCAGCCAATACAACAGTTTGTTTTCGAATCCGATTCCTCTGTTTTTATTGATAGCAACGATAATCGACAGCATATTTTTTATGTTTGATTATATGGGTTAAACAGATACTTTTCCTGCAATGTGAGGCCATGGGTCGTAGTTTACCAGTCGAAGTCTTCGTATTTGAAATCGAAGATATTTTTACATCCGGGTTCAGAAGCATTTGAGGTAGTGGACGAGGGCTGCGGGTTAGTTGCAAGTCTACCTGTTCCTGGTGATTCAGGTAGATGTGTGCATCACCTATCGTATGTATAAAATCTCCTGCCTTCAGTCCGGTAACCTGAGCCATCATTTGCAACAGTAAGGCATACGACGCAATATTGAACGGCACTCCGAGGAACGAATCGGCACTACGTTGATACATTTGCAGGCTCAGACGTCCGTTGGCTACATAGAACTGGAAAAACATGTGGCAAGGCGGAAGATTCATGTTCTTCAGGTCGGCCACATTCCATGCGTTGACAATGATTCGTCTTGAATCAGGATTGTGCTTGATGGTTTCCACTGCTTCCGAAATCTGGTCGATGAATCCTCCTTCATAATCAGGCCATGAACGCCACTGATAGCCATAAATATGTCCCAGGTCACCATTTTCGTCGGTCCATTCATTCCAGATACGTACACCGTTTTCTTGTAGATATTTTACATTGGTATCACCTTTCAGGAACCAGAGTAGTTCGTGGATAATCGATTTCAAATGGAGCTTTTTGGTTGTTACCAGCGGAAAACCTTCTTCCAGATTGAAGCGCATCTGATGTCCGAATACACTGATCGTACCAGTTCCGGTACGGTCTTCTTTCTTGACACCTTCCGTGCGGATGCGTTGTAGTAAGTCTAAATATTGTTTCATTAGAATGAGTTTCTTTATTTTTATTTGCAAAGGTATAGAAAATATCTTGGGGGAAAATGCTATTTATCTTATTTTTGCAGCACGAAAACCATATCGAACACATTATTTATATGAACCTTCCTTCCGATTTTGTTACACGTACCGCAGTTTGATGGGAGAAGAACAGTTTGAAAAATTAGCTGAAGCTTACAGCATGATACTCCCGTAAGTATCGCTTGAACCGGAATAAATGTAGGTCTGTTCCTGCTGAAAGTACTTCTATCCCCTGGTGCGAAACTGGATATTACCTGAGTACACGTCCTACGTTTACTTTCGATCCCTTGTTTCATGCCGGAAGTTATTATGTGCAGGAAGCATCTTCCATGTTTGTGGAACAGGCTTTGCGCCAGTATGTACACGAACCTGTTGTTATGCTCGACCTTTGTGCTGCTCCGGGAGGAAAATCTACACTGGCCCGTTCGGTTTTGCCTGAAGGCAGTATGCTGGTAGCCAATGAGGTTATGAGAAACCGTTCTCAGGTATTGGCAGAAAATCTGATAAAATGGGGAGATGAAGGAGTCGTTGTTACGAATAATGATCCGGCTGATTTTGCTCCACTGCAAGCTGTGTTTGATGTGATTCTGACTGATGTACTTGCTCCGGAGAAGGGATGTTCCGCAAAGATCCGGTAGCGGTAGACGAGTGGAGTGTGGAAATGTCGATATCTGCTGGCAGCGGCAGCGCCGTATTCTGACAGATATCTGGCCTTGTCTGAAACCGGGAGGTTTCTTGATTTATAGTACATGTACATATAACCGTGAAGAGAACGAAGATAATGTGTCATGGATTGCCCGTGAACTGGGAGCTGAAATTCTTCCTGTTGCGGTTGGTGAGGAATGGAACATTACAGGGAATCTGACCGGTGGCGAGTTTCCGGTATATCGCTTTCTGCCTCACCGTACGGTAGGAGAGGGATTATTTCTGGCTGTGCTTCGTAAGAATGAAGATGATACGTTAAGTTCCTCAGACTGTATGGGAAAGCGTCTGAAAAAAGATAAAAAGAAAAAAGGACAGAAAGCCGGTGGACAGACGGTGGCATGTCCGAAGGATGTTAAGGCATGGGTAAACCGTCCGGAAGACTATTTATGGACAGTAGATAACAATATCGTAACGGTTTTTCCTGTAGCATATCAGGATTTGTATGAAATGATAAAGTCTACTTTGAAAGTCTTGCATGCCGGAGTAACGGTAGCCGAGCTGAAAGGGAAGGATTGTATTCCCGACCATTCGCTGGCTATGTCGACAAGGCGCTGTGAAGACTGTTTCCCCGTAGCAAACCTGACGTACGAACAGGCTATTGCCTATTTAAGAAAAGAAGCGGTTGTACTGGATGCAGGAGTACCCCGTGGATATGTTTTGGTAGCATATCAGAATGTCCCTTTGGGTTTTGTAAAAAACATCGGAAATCGTGCCAACAATCTTTATCCACAGGAATGGCGTATACGTAGCGGTTATTTGCCGGAAAATCTTAAAATGGTTTTCTGAAAGTACATCCATTTTTCCATTCCGAACACCCGTAGGAAGTCTTCCCTTTGATAATATGCCCTTTGCCGCAGAGTGGGCAGAGGGTACCTGTTATTTCATCTCCTTTTATTTCGTTACCTTCTGTTGATACCGAAAAAAGAGTTTCAGCCTGAGGTGTTTTCTCTTTATTGGTATTGCCACTCGCTTTACGTGTACGTTTAGGTTTAGCTGGAGATGCATCATTTTCGGTATCCGATGATTTTGTTTTCGAAGAGCTGTTCTTCTTTGTTTTTGCTTGCGGAGTTCCTTTTTCGGGTGCATCTTCGGGCATGATAGTTACCCGGCGGTTTGTATTGTCACGAAGTACACTGTATACAATTTCTGTTACCATCTGTTTCAGTTCGGTAAGAAATGTAGCGGCATCGTAACTGCGGCGTTCTATCTCACGAAGTTTCTTTTCCCATATACCGGTCAACTCTGCCGATTTCAGCAACTCTTCGTGAATAAGCTGTATCAGTTCCACTCCTGTTGGAGTAGCAATCAGATTTTTTCTTTCCTTGCGGATGTAGTGACGCTTGAAAAGTGTTTCGATGATAGCCGCACGGGTAGACGGACGGCCGATACCATTTTCTTTCAGGGCATCGCGCAATTCGTCATTGTCAACCAGCTTACCAGCCGTTCCATGGCACGGAGCAGAGTGGCTTCGGTATAAGGTTGGGGGGGCTGGGTCCATTTTTCCGTCAAATCGGGAGTATGAGGTCCGCTTTCCCCTATGGTAAAGAGAGGAAGTACACGTTCTTCTTCATTTTCTTTTGTTTCTTCCTGCTGTTCTTTGGCAAAAATTACTCTCCATTCCGGTTCCAGAATCTGCTTTCCGGTTGCCTTAAATTCCACTTTATCGACTTCTCCCAATACCGTAGTTGTAGAAAATTTACAGTCCGGATAAAATACAGCGATAAAACGGCGTGCTATCAGATCGAATACACGCTTTTCCATGTCAGTCAGTCCCTGAGGCTGTACTCCGGTAGGGATAATGGCATGGTGGTCGGTAACTTTTGAGTTATCGAAAACTTTTTTTGATTTAAGTAGTTTCTTTCCGGCTAACGGGGCTGTAAAACCTGCATAATCTTTCAGTCCGGCAAGAATATTCGGACATTTGGGGTAAATATCATCACTTAGAAAAGTTGTATCTACACGTGGATAAGTAGCTACTTTCTTCTCGTAAAGCGACTGGATAAGCTGCAAGGTCATATCGGCCGAGTAGCTGAACTTTTTGTTACATTCTACCTGCAATGAAGTCAGGTCGAACAAGCGGGGAGGAGCTTCTGTTCCTTTTTTGGCCGATACATCGGTCACGGTAAAATCTGAATTTTTTACTGTTTCCAGGAATTTCTCTCCTTCCTCTTTAGAAGAAAATTTACCTTTTGTAGAGTTGAAAGTCGTTTCCCTGTATACAGTCTTAAGTTCCCAGTAAGGTTCAGGTTTAAAGTTCTCTATCTCTTGCTGTCGTTTGACTATCAGGCAAGTGTCGGATCTGTACTCTTCCGATGGAAAGTACTTGACGGCTTTGTCCGTATTTTAATGTATACAGACGAGTTGCATTCATTCCCAATACCAGTCGCCTATGGCACGGCTCAGGCCGGCTTCGTACAACGCTGAAATTCGGACTGGTCTTTCAGGCTGGCAAACCCTTCTCGAATCGCCTCTTCAGTAAGTGATGAAATCCACAGGCGCTTGACCGGACAGTGTGCTCCTGCTTTCTGCATTACCCACCGTTGAATCAATTCTCCTTCTTGTCCGGCATCACCACAGTTGATAATCTCATCAGCTGCTGCATCAGCCTTCTATAATGTGGAACTGCTTTTCTATACCCGGATCGTTTATCAGCTTGATGCCAAACCGGGGAGGTATCATCGGCAAGCTGCTTAAGCTCCATGCTTTCCACGACGGAGTATACTCGTGCGGCTCTTTCAGTGTACAAAGGTGACCGAAGGTCCAGGTTACCTGGTATCCGTTTCCTTCGATATATCCTTCTTTCCGGTTTCTTGCACCTAATACTTCGGCTATGTCGCGTGCCACACTGGGCTTTTCGGCTATGCAGACTATCATCTTTCCTTTCTGATAATATTATGATTATTGTCGGGCAAAGTTAGTCAAAAATACTCATATAGTAATTGTCCGTTGCTTCAATTCGTAATTTATCCTCTTCATACCCTCTGTAAGTATAAAAAAATCTTTTTGGAAGGTTTTCTTATCCGAAAGGAAATAACTTGCTTTCTGGCGACGCAACTTTAAAATTATTACTTATTTTTGCGGCAATAATTATAAAATGTAGTTACAAATGTCCCAATTAACTCCATTAATAAGCGATTTGGCACTGATTCTGATTTGTGCCGGTATCATGACGCTTATATTTAAAAAGCTGAAGCAACCTCTGGTACTGGGGTATATTGTTGCCGGCTTTATCTGTACCCCACATTTTAAGTTTACTCCTTCGGTTGTTGATTCTGCCAGTATTCATATCTGGTCGGAGATTGGTGTAATCTTTCTTTTGTTTGCATTGGGACTGGAGTTCAGTTTCAAAAAGCTGATGAAAGTGGGAGGCTCTGCTGTAATATCTGCCTGTACCATTATCTTTTGTATGATTCTGGTAGGAGTCTTCGTCGGTTGGACTTTTGGCTGGAATCGTATGGATTGTATCTATTTGGGTGGTATGCTTGCCATGTCATCTACCACTATTATCTATAAGGCATTTGATGATATGGGACTCCGGCAGCAACGCTTTGCTGGTTTGGTTTTGAGTATCTTGATTCTGGAAGATATTCTTGCCATTGTCCTGATGGTTATGCTGTCTACTATGCAGTGAGCCAGAACTTCGAAGGGGGAGAGATGGTATATAGTATATTGAAGCTGCTGTTTTTCCTGATTCTTTGGTTTGTAGTGGGAATTTATGGAATTCCGCTTTTCCTGAAACGGGTTCGTAAACTGATGAGCGACGAAACCTTGCTGATAGTGTCGCTGGCACTCTGTTTTGGAATGGTTTATCTGGCAGCTCTTGTTGGTTTTTCTCCTGCTTTTGGTGCTTTTATCATGGGATCTATTTTATCGGAAACAATCGAGTCGGAGCATATAGGAAAACTGGTTTCACCTGTGAAAGATTTGTTTGGAGCTATATTCTTCGTATCTGTAGGTATGATGGTCGATCCAGCGATGATTGTAGAGTATAAGTATCAGATTCTTGTTATCGTTCTTGCTGTTTTGCTGGGACAGACTATTTTCGGAACTACTGGTGTATTGCTTTCCGGACAACCGCTGAAAACGGCTATGCAATGTGGTTTCAGTCTGACACAGATTGGTGAGTTTGCATTTATCATAGCTTCACTTGGAGTAAGCCTGAAAGTAACAAGTCATTTTCTTTACCCTATAGTAGTGGCTGTTTCGGTAATTACTACATTCCTTACTCCTTATATGATTCGTCTTGCAGTACCGGCATATAATGTGATAGATAAATATATGCCATCCCGTTGGCGTCGGTTGCTGGACAGATACTCGTCGGGAGCTCAGTGGCTAACCATAGCAACAACTGGAAGAAGCTGGTTATAGCTATTATCCGCATAGTCTTGATTTACGCTGTGCTTTCGATAGCTGTTACAGCACTGTTCTTGCATTTTATTGTACCATTGGCTACAGATATGTTGGGAGATTTATGGGGACGGATATTGGGTGCAGCTCTAACGATTGCTGCTATAGCTCCTTTCTTGCGCGCCATGATTATGAAGAAAAACCGTTCGGAAGAATTTAAGTCGTTGTGGTCGGACAGCCGGTTTAATCATGCTCCGCTTATTTCAATTATTCTGCTTCGTATTGTGATAGCTATAGGCTTTATTGTATTTATAATTGAAAACCTGTTCCGTGCTTCGGCTGCCTTGATGGTTGGTATAGCTATTATTGTAGTTTGTGCTATGATTTTATCTCGTTTCCTTAAAAAGCAGTCAATTGTGCTGGAACGTACGTTTGTCCGGAATTTGCATTATAAGGAAATCCAGCAGGAGTATTTGGGAGAAAAGCAACCTGAGTATGCTGGAAGATTGCTCGACCGTGACCTTCACTTAAGTGACTTCTTGATTCCGGCAGAATCTGCATGGGCCGGAAAAACATTGAGAGAACTTGATTTAGGTAAAAAGTATGATGTGCATGTAGCATCTATTATCAGAGGAAAGCATAGGCTGAACATTCCTGATGGAAATACTTGTATTTTCCCAAATGATTTGATTCAGGTTATCGGAACAGATGAACAGTTGTCGCTTTTTGCATCGGTACCGAGAAGGCAATACATACTTACGATGATGAAGATTTTGGAAAGCATGAGATGAAGCTGAAGCAGTTTGTTGTCGCTAAAGATTCACCTTTCGTCGGACATAGTATTATAGAGTGTGGCATACGTAATAAATATCATTGTCTGGTAGTAGGTATAGAATCGGCTGGAGAAGATGTATTGCGTACTCCTCAGGTGCATATGCCTCTAAAAGAGGATGATGTGGTTTGGGTAGTAGGGGAAGAAGACGACCTGAACCAGTTGTTTGCCTATTGTTGTTGAAAGCAGTTATTATAATTAATTAAATATAAAGTTATTATGAAAAGTGATCCGAAAGAATGTTTGTATTGTCAGAACAATGAAACATTGCATAATTTAATGATTGAAATCGCTCAACTGAGTGTTTCACGTGTATTCCTTTTTAAAGAACAGACTTACAGAGGTCGTTGTCTGGTTGCTTATAAAGATCATGTAAACGACTTGAATGAACTGAGTGATGAAGAAAGAAATGCTTTTATGGCAGATGTTGTACGTGTGACTCGTGCAATGGACAAGGCATTTCATCCGGAAAAGATTAATTACGGAGCTTATAGTGACAAACTTTCTCACTTACATTTTCACCTGGCTCCGAAGTATGTAGATGGTCCCGATTATGGAGGAACATTCCAGATGAATCCGGGTAAAGTTTATTTGACTGAAGCTGAATATCAGGAACTGATTGACGCAATTAAGGCTAACTTATAATTTTATCAAATAAAGAAACCGGATACGGGATAGCATAAGATATGCATGATCCGTATCCGGTTTTGCTTATTCTTCATCTTCATTATCATCGAAGTCAAAATCAAAATCATCGAGATATTCGGGAGTAAAGAACTCATCCAGATCTCGTCGGTCTTTTTTGGTGGGACGTCCCGTACCTTTTGCACGATTCACGAAACCACTGATTTTACTCATTTCCAATAGTTCGTATTGGTCGGGAGTGGTAACGTTTTCCATGATTTCAGGAACCAGCTTCGCTCCTACGCGTTTTTCTATAGCCTGCAATACCTTAAACGAGTAGGTAATAGGTGGTTTCTTCACTTGGATTACATCACCCGGCTTTATCATTCGTGCAGGTTTGGCCTGGGCACCATTGATACATATTCTGCCCTTTTTACAAGCCTCGGCAGCAATGGTGCGAGTCTTGAATATGCGGCAGCCCACATCCATTTGTCAATTCTTGCTTCAGCCATATTGCTTTTTATTTGTTATTAAACTGATTCATGGTAATGTTCAGTCCGGCAAGACAAAAGCTCTTGATAATCTCAGCCGCAGTTTCAAGACGTTCGGGCATCAGTTTCATGTCGTCATCATTGAATTTACCCAGAACATAGTCTATCTGTCCTCCTTTGGGAAATTCATTTCCGATACCGAAGCGCAGACGGGCATAGTTTTGTGTACCAAGGGTTGCAGCTATATGTTTCAATCCGTTGTGTCCCGCATCGCTTCCTTTACCTTTTAAGCGCAAGCTTCCGGATGGGAGTGCAAGGTCGTCTACAACGATAAGTACATTTTCCAACGGAATTTTTTCCTGCTGCATCCAATATCGTACAGCGTTTCCACTCAGGTTCATATAAGTAGAAGGCTTCAATAAAATAAGCTGTTTACCCTTGAGCGAGAGTGTTGCAGTTGCTCCGTATCGTCCGTCCTTGAAAACAATATTGGACGCCTTTGCAAGGGCGTCCAATACCATAATCCTATGTTGTGGCGGGTTTCATGGTATTCAGCACCAATGTTGCCCAGCCTACAATCAAATATTTCATTGAAAGGGATTTTTGTTGTTTGTCAGATTGTTAAATCAGATTATTTACCTGCAGCAGCCTGAGCACCACGAGCAGCACGAGTCAATTTAACTGCACAAACAACAGCTTCTTTTGCATTCAGCAAAGTCAGACCTTCGTAGTTCAATTCACCAACTTTGATAGTCTTACCCAGACCCAAGTTAGTTACGTTTACAACAAGACGTTCTGGAATCAAGTTGTAAAGAGCTTTCACTTTCAGCTTACGGGTCTGAAGAGCCAATTTACCACCGGCTTTCACACCTTCTGCCAAACCTTCCAACTGTACAGGAACTTCCATTACGATTGGGTTTTCTTCGTTGATCTGCAAGAAGTCAACGTGCAGGATAGCATCTGTTACAGGGTGGAACTGAATATCTTTCATGATAGCGTTTACTATCTTACCGTCGATGTTCAAGTCTACTACGTAGATATGCGGTGTGTATACCAACTTACGCAAACCGTCAACAGTTACAGTGAAGTGAGTTGCGACTTGGTTTCCGTTTTCGTCTTTCTGCATTCCGTACAATACGCAAGGAACACCATTGTTCTGACGCAAGCTATGAGCAGCTTTCTTTCCTGTTTCAGTTCTCAAAGAACCTTTAATTTCGATTGATTTCATTGTTTGAAAATTTTTTGTGTTACTCTAAATTAAGTTGTTTTTGTTGCTTAATTCGCCATCACACGATGTGGTATATCACACGATGAGCTTAAAAAAGCGGTACAAAGGTAGTGATAATCTTTGAGTTTGCAAAATGTGTATGAAGCTTTTTAACCTTTTCTGATAAAAATCTGTTGGAAATGAATGGTAATGAAGCCAATGTTTGTCTAAAAAATGTCAGAATATTTTTCTGGTAAATGTGTGAATGTTAGTTTTCGATATAAAACAAATTCTTCGAAACAATAACTTTTATATTTTTGCGAATGATAATGATTGGTATAATACCTAAATATATTTTGGTTTTATGAAAGGAAAGACAATATTTATTACAGGTGCTACAAGTGGCATAGGAGAGGGGTGTGCGCGTAAATTTACTTCAGCAGGATGCAGGTTGATATTGAACGGAAGAAATATAGAAAAGCTGGAAGCGCTGAAGCGGGAACTTGTTTTGTCAGGGTGCGAAGTGCTTACCTTGCCTTTCGATGTGCGCGACCGTGAGGCGATGAAGCTAGCTCTTGACTCTCTCCAAGAGGAATGGAAGAATATTGATGTGCTGATTGAATAATGCGGGACTGGTAATCGGGTTGATAAGGAACATGAAGGATCGCTTGATGAATGGGATGTGGTGATCGATACCAATATAAAGGGATTGCTGGCAATGACTCGGATGGTAGTTCCGGGAATGGTAGAGCGTCAGTGCGGACACATTATTAATATAGGTTCGGTAGCAGGTGATGCAGCTATGCAGGTGGAAGTGTGTATTGTGCAACGAAAGCAGCAGTCAAAGCATTGTCCGACGGACTGAGAATAGACCTTGTTGATACACCTCTGCGAGTAACAAATATTAAGCCGGGCTTGTAGAAACAAATTTTTCTGTCGTACGATTCCGGGGAGATAAAAGTAAAGCCGATGCTGTATATAAAGGTATACGTCCGCTTACAGGGGATGATATTGCTGAGGTGGTGTATTACGCAGCTTCTGCTCCGGCACATGTACAGATAGCCGAAGTGCTGGTTATGCCTACTTATCAGGCTAACGGAACAGTCTGTCACCGTAATGTGTAAAAAATAAAGCTATATCAAATAGATTGACGTATGTGTCTGTTGCCCTATTTTGATATAGCTTTATTATCGGAAAGCGTTTTCCGTATTTATTAGAAATCTATGTCTATCTTTATTTCATCTGACTGCAAGTGTTCGCTAGATACATTGGAAAATTGAGAAGCATCTGTTGTATCAGCTACATGGCTTTCTCCGGCTATCGAACCTGTTCACATTCTATATACTGAATAGTTTCCTGAAGCCGGTTAAGAACTTCTCGAAGTCTTCCTTGTATAAAATATT
>ENA-OQAN01000237-OQAN01000237.1-human-gut-metagenome-genome-assembly--contig:-NODE-237-length-31060-cov-3.738596_pt1 | contig 31060 bp, 33 predicted proteins | sample MGYA00242735_ERZ504527 | MGnify/ENA primary metagenome ERZ504527 (study PRJEB26092, sample SAMD00036230) | human gut metagenome | host: Homo sapiens | study: EMG produced TPA metagenomics assembly of... | reverse complement strand
TCCAAACACCGGGGAAATTCTGGTTTTCCCACGTATAAACCATAAAATGTCCTGTCCCTTTTTCTTCTCCTTCGGTCGATTCGCATAATAGCCTTTTCGCGCGTAGCCTCAAGCACATCATAAAGCTCTTTTCCGGCATATTCTTTTCCAAAAACGTTAACTCTGGTAAACGTGCCATCCTCATTCAGCGGCACGCAGCATGGTAGAGAAGATTTCCATTATATACTTTGTAAAGACTTCCCTGTGTATACAAAAAACGCACATGACGCTGCAGTTTTTCACAGTTCACAAATGCAGTCACAAGACGCTCCATCACATCCGCCTCATCTTCTGAGAGACGATATGGATCTTCCCTGTCGATTGTCGGAAAACTGACATCCTTGAGCGGATACTCGGTTTCCTCCACACACACGGTCCCCTTTTCGATGTTGATCTTATCGAGAAGAAGTCTTTTCTCCATCTCAAATTCCGGGTTTTCTTTGATCAGCTGACCTTCCAGTTTAAACTGCATGATCGTGATCGCCTTATGCATTTTTTTCATCTAAAATGCGTCGTGCACATCATATTCATCTTCCCGGTAATCCAGCTTAAAACAGTCACAGGAATCCTTATCATACCACTTCATCGCAAATCTTGCCAGCGGCACCAGATTAATCCCGTAACCGTCCTCTAACAGATCAAGGTTTCCATATTTTGCAGAAATGCGGATCACATTACAGATGCATGCCGCACTGCCCGACGCCGCTCCCATCCAGTACACATCGTGATTGCCCCACTGGATGTCCACAGAGTGATGCTCCATCAGTGTGTCCATGATCAGATTCGGATATGGTCCCCTGTCAAAAATATCCCCGACCACATGCAGATGATCCACAACAAGCCGGCGGATCAGATTACAGAACGCGATCACAAGCTCCGCCGCCCTTCCGGTGCGGATGACCGACCGGATAATTTCATTATAATATGCCTCCTGATCGGATATCTCCTGTCTGCCGGTCAAAAGTTCCTCGATCACATAGGCAAAGTCTTTTGGAAGTGCTTTGCGCACCTTTGATCTTGTATACTTGGAAGATGCATTTTTACAGATGCGGATCAGGCGGTATAAGGTGACTTTGTACCAGTCCTCCAAATTATCTTCCGTCTTTAACACCTGTTCCAACTTCTGTTCCGGGTAATAGATCAGCGTGGCGATCGCTTTTTTCTCCGCCGCGCTGATTGCATTGCCAAATTCATCCTCTATTTTCCGCTTGATGGCACCGGATCCATTTTTTAGCACATGTAAAAACTGGTCGTACTCCCCGTGCACATCTGTGATAAAATGTTCTGTTGCTTTTGGCAGGCTAAGAATCGCCTGTAATTGATAATCTCTGTCGCCGCTGTGGCAATGGTCGGATACTGATTTGATAAACTTTTTAAATAACGCAGGTCGGTCTGCCCCATAGTATTCCTCATTTCTTTTTCACGTTCATTTGCTGCTTTTTTATCTTAGCATAGGAAATGAGCGGGGGCAACCAACGTTAATTTATTGTCAATGCTCTACGCGATCGTAGCCTTGATCACATCCCCCATATCATAGAATCCCGCCGGTTTTCCGGACAGGAATTTTGCCGCCTGCACAGCGCCCTTTGCAAATACACTTCTGGAATATGCAGTATGCTTAAACTCGATCACCTCGTCAAGTCCTGCAAAGATCACCTCATGTTCTCCTACGATGCTGCCGCCACGCACTGCAGAGATACCGATCTCTGTTTTTTCTCTCTTTTTGCGCTCTTTGCTGCGGTCATAAGTATAGGTATATGCATTGTCAAGTGCCTCATTCATAGAATCGGCAAGTGCAAGTGCCGTACCGCTCGGCGCATCCAGTTTCTGGTTGTGGTGTTTTTCGACGATCTCCATATCAAAACCGGCCGGTGCTAAAATGGTTGCAGCCTGTTTTAACAGCTCCATTAACATATTGATTCCAAGCGACATGTTGGCAGATTTTAATACGGCAACTTTTTTCGATGCCCCGTCCACCTTTTTTAACTGCTCCTCAGAAAGTCCTGTCGTGCAGAGTACTACCGGGATCTGCTTGTCCACACTATATACCAAAAGATCATCCACTGCTTTTGCGTTGGAAAAATCAATGATCACATCCGCTGCCACATCACAGACAGAAATATTTGGAAATACCGGGTAATCGTTTTTGATGCCATCGTAGAGGTCAATTCCTGCCACGATCTCAATATCTGCATCTTCCTTGCAGATTCCTGTGATCACCTGTCCCATTTTTCCGTTGCATCCACTCATAATTGCTCTTATCATGTTGTTTTTCCTCTCTTTTCTTTATTTAAAGCAACACCGAAACGCTGCAAACCAACATTTCCGGTGTTTTTTCAAATCTGGCTTTCCGTGTTCCACTGCCCCTTACGCCAGCTTGATCCCATAATTCTTCATTGCTTCCGCAAGTTTTGCAGCATTGGCATCTGTCATCTCTGTGAGCGGGGAACGAAGCGTCCTGCCTCCATGCCCATCAGATTCAGCGCTTTCTTAACAGGGATCGGGTTCACTTCGGAGAACAGCGCCTCAATGAGCGGCTGTGCCTTTAGCTGGATCTCCATTGCTTTTTTCGTATCTCCGTCAAAGAATGCCATACACATATCATGTACATCCTTCGGTGCCACGTTTGACCATACGGAGATCACACCGATTGCTCCGATCGACATTAACGGTACTACGATTCCATCCTCGCCGGAATACAGATCAAGCTTTCCATCCGTTAAATACATGGTCTTTGCTGCCTGTGCAACATTTCCGGTTGCCTCTTTGATCGCAACGATGTTTTCAACATCATGGTACAGTTTTGCAGCTGTCTCCGGAAGGATATTGCATCCGGTACGGCTTGGAACATTGTACATGATAATAGGAAGTTTTACAGAATTTGCAATCTCTGTGTAGTAGCGGATCAGACCTCCCTGTGTTGCTTTGTTATAATATGGAGTTACGCAGAGCAGTCCATCCACGCCGGCTTTTTCCGCTTCTTCCGAAAGGTGGATTGCCTCTCTTGTACAGTTTGAACCGGTTCCTGCAACGACCGGAATACGGTGTTTTGCAAATTTAACAGCAGCTTTGATCACCTCTGCATGCTCTTCTGTCGTCAGCGTAGAGCTCTCACCTGTTGTACCTGCGATAATGATACAGTCCGTTCCCTGATTGATCTGATACTCGATCATCTGCTCTAATCTGTCATAATTTACTTCCTCATTGTTTTTCATTGGTGTTACGATTGCCACACCGGCTCCTTTAAAAATAGACATATTAATAATCCTCCTGGTTCCTGTATTATGATACGTTAGGATACACTGCTTTGTGCACACGGTATTTTATTTATTCATAGGACGTAATTTCCCTATGAATTAAAAAAACCGACTCTGATGAGCCGGTTCGTAAATTCTAATCATATGTATTACCCAGTATATGTCGAATCCGATAGCGCCCCATCTTTCTGCCATTTCAGCTTAAGATGACAGTCATAAGGTTCTTTACCTTATGCCCAGGAACATATCCGCAGCAAATATACTCCTTCGGCGTTCTTTCCTTTTATCCTCCATCCTCTGCTTCTGCCACATCCGGAAAACTACTCTTAAAGCACGCAACCTCTATCAAGCAATATGTATCTTTTAGCAATCATAGCACCATCTATTTCTACTGTCAATCCAATTCCTCTAAAAAATCAATTTTGCTGACGGATACTTCGTATGCAACCCTTTTTTCCGTCTGCGTCTCCGATAATTTTTTGACATATTCGCGGCTCTGGATCCTGCCCAGATCTGCACATGTCCGCCCACATCAAAACCGGAGGCAAATCTTGCATTTCGTCCCCAGCAGATGCACGGAATGTAATCTGATTTTCCATAAGAGCGGTTCACAGCGATCAGAAGATCTGCGATCTCTCTTCCAAGCGGTGTTTTCCGGTAAATTGGCTCCTTACATACATAGCCGTCTAAAAAGATCTGGTTGCTCTTTACCTCATCGTCAATCTCGTCTAAAAATTCCAGTTCTCTCACAAAAACGGAAAGTACAAGCCGGTTTTTCTTTTCCTCGTGCCGGTTGAATGAGCGGAACTGTCCTGTCACATAAATATTCTGTCCGACCATGTCCTCATTGACATCGATCAATCGTTCCGAAATCATCAATGGTATGTAATCCATATAATTGCTGAGACGGTTGACTGCCACGTCGACCATATAAAATCCCTCTCCGTACACTTCGTGGCTGAACCGGAAATCCGATACAATCTCCCCCACGATCGACACCTGGTTGTTTTCAAACATTTTATCTGCCATGAATATTCTCCCTTCCTTGCGGTCATACACCTATATTTTTTTGTGCGTTTTTTCTTTTCGAACCGTTTCTGCCCGGTATGACCTGCCTGACATAATATTTTTACCATGTATCACATTCAAATTTTCATGGAACATGTCGATAAGAAAACGAATGTAATGACAACTTTTGTCAGGTTTTTGAATAAAAAAAATATTGCAGAATTCCACAAATATGATAAAATATATAGGTTGGTTTTTTAACCTTATGTTACAGTTAATACATTTCACACAGGAAAGAGAGATTTTGTATATGAAAATGAAACGTGAAGATGTCCGTAATATTGCCATTATTGCACACGTTGACCACGGTAAAACAACTCTGGTCGATGAGCTGCTAAAGCAGAGCGGCGTATTCCGCGCGAATCAGGAAGTTCAGGAACGTGTCATGGACTCCAATGATATCGAGAGAGAACGTGGTATCACGATCCTTTCAAAAAACACAGCCATTACCTATAAAGGTACAAAGATCAATGTCATCGATACTCCTGGTCATGCGGACTTTGGTGGTGAGGTTGAGCGTGTCCTTAAAATGGTAAACGGTGTTATCCTTGTCGTTGACGCATTCGAGGGTGTTATGCCTCAGACCAAATTCGTACTGATGAAAGCATTAGAACTTTCTCTTCCGGTTATCGTATGTTTAAATAAAGTAGACCGTCCGGAAGCCCGCCCGAACGAGGTTGTCGATGAAGTACTTGAGTTATTCATGGACTTAGACGCATCCGATGAGCAGTTAGACTGTCCGTTCCTGTTTGCATCTGCAAGAGACGGCTATGCCGTTCGCGAGATCGGAGATCTTGTAAATAACAAAAAAGATATGACACCTCTGTTTGAGACTATCATTGATTACATTCCGGCTCCAGAAGGTGATCCGGATGCAAACACACAGGTACTCATCAGTACCATCGATTACAACGAGTATGTCGGACGTATCGGTATCGGTAAAGTCGACAACGGATGCTTAAAAGTAAATCAGGAAGCTGTTGTGGTAAACCATCATGAACCGGACAAACAGAAAAAAGTCCGCATCAGCAAATTATATGAATTTGACGGCTTAAATAAAGTAGATGTCGCAGAAGCAAAGATCGGATCGATCGTAGCAATCTCCGGTATCGCAGATATCCACATCGGAGATACGATCTGTGCACCGGAAAATCCGGTTGCAATACCGTTCCAGAAGATTTCTGAGCCTACGCTTTCCATGAACTTCATGGTAAACGACAGCCCGCTCGCCGGACAGGAAGGTAAATTCATCACTTCCCGCCATTTAAGAGACCGTCTGTTCAAAGAATTAAATACCGATGTTTCTCTGCGTGTAGAAGAGACAGAGAGTCCGGACTGCTACAAAGTATCCGGCCGTGGTGAGCTTCACTTATCCGTTTTAGTTGAGAACATGCGCCGTGAAGGTTATGAGTTTGCAGTCAGCAAAGCAGAAGTTTTATACCACACAGACGAGAACGGCAAAAAGACAGAGCCTATGGAGATCGCTTACGTCGATGTCCCGGATGAGTTTACCGGTACTGTTATCGATAAATTAAGCCAGCGTAAAGGTGAGCTTGTCAATATGAAACCGATCACCGGCGGTTACACCCGTCTGGAGTTTAATATTCCATCCCGTGGTCTCATCGGTTACCGTGGAGATTTCATGACAGACACCAAAGGAAACGGTATCATCAATACCATTTTCAACGGCTATGCTCCTTACCGTGGTGAGATCGCATACCGTAAACTTGGTTCCCTGATCGCATTTGAATCCGGCGAATCCGTAACTTATGGTCTGTTCTCTGCCCAGGACCGCGGTACTTTATTTATCGGACCTGGCGAAAAAGTTTATGCCGGAATGGTCATCGGTTCCTGTGCAAGAGCTGAGGATATTGAGTTAAACGTATGTAAGAAAAAACATCTTACCAATACACGTTCTTCTTCTGCTGATGAAGCACTGACACTGGTTCCGCCAAAAGTTTTAAGCTTAGAGCAGGCGCTTGACTTCATCGATGTCGATGAGCTTCTTGAGGTAACACCGGAGAGCCTCCGTATCCGTAAGCGTATCTTAGACCCAACCTTACGCAAACGTGCTAATATGAAAAAATAATCATTTTATTCTCATGAATCACAAAAAGATGATCCGCACTGTTATAGTTACGGATCATCTTTTTTGTTTTATGCTGGCAGGCTCATCTGGAAAATATAGCATATATCGTTTTCACGGCTCTTTTTCCATCCCTGCATCATAAAATGCACGGCTGTTCTTTCCGTTTTTCTTTACCTCATACATTGCATGATCCGCCGCCGCGATCACTTCTGTACTATTCTTTCCATCTTTCGGATACATCGCGATTCCAATACTCGATGCCAGATACTGCTCCCCACCGGCAATCTGATATGGTATTTTAAATGTATCTAAAATCTTCATTGCATAGGAATCTATCACTTCTGCCTGGCCACTTTGCACGATTGCAACAAATTCATCCCCCGCCAGCCGGTAAACCTCGAATATGTCATCCACCAGTGCTCCGGCACGCGCAGCCATTTCCTTAAGCACCGCATCTCCTTCGTTGTGTCCATAGACATCATTGATCCGCTTAAAATTATCCATATCGAACATGATCAGCCCAAACGGTTCTTTCTCCCTGATCCGGTACTGTAAATCTTCCATAAACACGCGCCGGTTCAAAAGCGCGGTCAGCGCATCATAGCGCGCCATAAAATTTAACTTTTTATTGAGTGAACTGATCGTGTCGTTCACTTTTCTTTTATGCATATTATCCCGGACAAGCCAGATGATAAACAAAACCATGATCCCACCGATCACAGATGTGATACGGATCACTTTTCCATACTGCTCCATAAAAGTTTCTTCGTGATTGATGATCTTTGCATCATCCGGTAACATGCTGCGCGAAATTCCAAAACGCTTCATAACCGTCTCATCAAAGCAATATGTCATCGGTGAATCTGTTATGACATCCATATTCTCACATGGTTCACCATTTAAAATTTTAAGAGCCATCTCCCCGGCGATCTCGCCCATCTCTTCATGGAAACGATCTCACCTCCAAGCAGTCCTTTCCCCATACCTATCGATATACCGGAAAACATGGGAATATGTGCCCGGCTGCTCAGCATCTGGACAGACTCTGCCGATGCATAAACATTTCCATCCTTATCATTACTGCATAAAATATATAAAAGAATCGTACTCTCATCGAAAGATTCTACGCTCTTAATCAGATCTTTCTGTGAAAATTCTGATGCATTGATATCACTAAACTCCAGATCCGGAAATTCATCTTTGTAAGAATAAAATTCCTTTCTTGCACTAAGCCCGGTTACCGTATTGTCAACAATTGCAACAATATGTGCTGCTTCCGGATATATCTTTTTGGCAAGTGCTATGGTATTTCCATAAGTCTGATTTTCTATGATTCCTGTTACATTGGGATTGTAATCCATCGCCAGCGCTTTTGAAACATTATTGACCCCTTCAAAAACAATCGGCGTATTCCCAAAAATTTTCCGATATACAAGCACAAAATTATACGCCGCATCATCCCCCACTATGATCACGTCATAGGCTGGCACCTGGCTTAAATAATAACTCAGGCTCTTGTAAAATAAATGTACATTTTCCGCTGTATCGACATTCTTAGTATCCATAAACTTATAGTCTATGGTCACATCATCCCCCAGTGATTTTCTGATTCCATCAATCTGCTGTGGAATCGTCTCCCATGCATAGGAATAGGAACTGATGAACAGCACACGTCCTCTTCCTGTTTCTTTTGCATTGACCGGAAAACTTCCCCCTATCCATAGCAGTACAAAAAGAAGTGCTGCCAAAATACAGCCTTTCTCTACTTTATGATTTTTCATATGTGTCCCCCGATTTTTATGCAGCATAACTTTCATTCTGTATGTTTATATTTTAATTTCTTCAAACTATAATCTAAATTTTCCACCCAATTGTATAAAAAGTCAACATAATTCATCATTTTTTGTCACTTTTTTCCAATTTTTCTTTCTGTTTTTTCGCCCGCTGTAAATAATTTTCCTTCATATCAAAAGTCCTCTTCCACTCTTTCGTTCCTTTCACTTTGTGCACTTCGGAACGTTTTATATAAAAACCGTGTCAGATTATAACAGTCCACCCAAATCTCATGCCCACTCTCCCTCCACTCCTCATCAAAGATCAGTTCGAGTCCGTAATGAAGATGTACAGTATCTATATTGTTGACATTTTCTTTTGTACTGTAACCGGTGTGCCCCATATAGCCGATCACATCCCCTGCCGTCACAAGATCTCCCTCTTTTAATTTTGCCTGATATGGGTAATCCTGACGCAGATGCGCATAATAATAATATCGCTTTTTATCCGGACTGCGGATTCCAACACGCCAGCCTCCGTACTGATTCCAGCCCAGAGCCTCCACATATCCTGTTTCAATGCAAATCACAGGCGTACCGATCTGTCCCATCATATCATGTCCTAAATGCTGTCTTTTATATCCATAGCTTCTCGACACGCCAAAATCATCATAATCACTGTACGGAAATCCCTTTGCGATCGGGGAAAATGCTTTCAGTCCATATTTTTTCACATAGGGACCACCCTCACTCTCCTGTATCTCATACTCGCCGACCAGACCGCCAAGCACCGCCGAATATGCCTCCTTATAATAGGAAAAATACTTGAGCTTCTCTGCCGCCTCATCAAATGTCAGCTCCTTATTTTTCACTTTCTCTGCCGCCTCATTCAGTTCTGACACTGCTGTCGCGCCAAACTCCCCGCCATTTTTCGCTGCCACATAAGAAAGTAAGTCGATCCAGTCGATATGCATTTCACTTCCATATGTGTCCACGTCACACTCATATGCCTTGCACAACGCCTCATAAGACACATTAAAATCCACCCACCGGATCGTCCCGTCCGATGTGGCAGTAACTGTTTTCCCCCCTGTTCCTGCCGTATTTTCCCATAAAATAAAAGCAGCCATAAGAAGGATGACTCCCTCTAAAATAATGGCTGCTTTAATACGCTGGCACCAGGTTTTCCTGCCTGCTGATATCATGTTCATGACACTCCTCCTACCTGCCATTCTTTTCCATTCATTATATGAGGCGGGATGAAAAATAATCATGCATTTTTATTATTTACTTTCCTGGCACGCACTGCACATTCCATACAAAATTGAATTTTTGCACTGCAGCTTAAATCCGTGATCCTTTAAAATATGCTCTGAAATCTCATCCATAAACTCACATTCCAGATGGATGATCTTCCCACATTTCACACACTGCAGATGCAGATGTTCCTCACAGTGGTGTCCTAATTCCACATACTGATATACCGCCTGATTGCCCTTTTCGGCAACGTATTTGATTACCGTGCCATCCTTTGCCAGCTTATCTAAATAACGGTAGATCGTCGTGATATTGACCTCACAGTCCTGCGCTTTCAGATAATGGTCGATATCCGCCACAGCGACTGTCCAGTCACTGTTCTTCTTTAAAAATTCCAAAATCTTTTTACGGCTGATCGTCGCATAACCACTTCCCGGCATATTCCTCGTACCTTCCTGTTTCCTTTATTTAAAACACAATCCCACACACTCTTATGATAACACCCCAGAACACGCCAAGTCCATACAAAGCCGCAACAATTCCGGCATTCTGCTTCCAGTCACGGTTCAGACGGAACAAAACTAACAGTCCGACGCCGGCATTCACAAGCAGTCCAGACATCATGCGCCCGCTCCGATGATACCGCCTAAATAAAGTTCTGTGATCACAACTGAGGATGCACAGTTTGGGATCAGTCCGACAAGTGCTGCTACTGCCTCACCCACAAGCGGCATTGCAGTAAAAAAGCCTGCAAGTGTATCTTCCCCGATGAACCCGATCACTACATTTAAAAGGAAAGAAATGATCAGAATATACGCAAAAATCTTTAAGGTATGTTTGAATGCAGACCGGAAAATGCCGTCCTCGCAGCTGCAGTGTTCTTCCTCACATACCACATGGATGTCCATTTCTTTTTCGTGTTTTTTCATCACGCCCACATATAAAAACTCCACAACAAGTCCGGAAATCATACCAATGATGACCTTAGCTGCAAGGATCTTAACGATCACGCAGGTGCAACTGCCTCTGAGATCATGATCGGAAGCATCTCATCGGAGGTCGATAAGAAAATCGCAAGCAGTGTTCCGACTGTGATCACATGTCCCGCATAGAGGCTTGACGCCGCTGCAGAAAAGCCACACTGTGGGATCACTCCAAGCAATGCACCCCAAACAGGGCCGCTTTTTCCAGCGCTCCTGATACGGTTCTTTGCCTTTCCTCCAGTCTTATGCTCTAACTCTTCCATCAAAAGGTATGTGATAAACAAAAACGGAAGTAATTTTACACTGTCCAATAAAGTATCTAAAATAATATCTAACATATTGCGCCCCATTTCCTACATGACATGTATGTCGATTTCTTACATTTGCGACCAATTCGTATTTGCAATCAGTTTGTATTTGCAACTTATTTGCATTTTTATTATACGCAGAAATATTAGAATGTCAAGCTTTTCCCGAAAGAGATTTTGATTCATAGGATGTAATTTCCTATGAATCAAAAAAAATAGAGCAAGCTCCATGCTCTGCCCCTGTTTTTCATCCATATTAATAAATTTTAGATATCATCTAAAGATTCTTTTATCTTATCCATGAATCCTTTTTTCTTTTTCGGCTTTTCTGCTGTACCAGTGCCTCTGCTGACTTCTTTAATGTATTACCGGTAACTTCATCAAACTTACGCAATGCCTCTTTTGCTTCTGCATTTAAGGAAGCCGGAACCTGAACCACCAATGTAACATAATGGTCACCACGCACTGCTTTGTTTCGCAGAGACGGTACGCCTTTTCCCTTCAGGCGGATTCTTGTGTCTGTCTGTGTTCCTGCTTTTACCTCGTATAAGACATCTCCATCCACGGTGTTGATACGCACCTCACCGCCTAATGCCGCCTGAGCAAAGGAAATCGGCACGGTAGAATAAATGTTCATATCCTGACGCTGGAAGATCGGATGACGAGATACTACTACCTCTACTAACAGATCCCCACGCGGTCCGCCGTTGATACCCGGTTCCCCTTTTTCACGGATCCTTACACTCTGTCCATTGTCAATTCCCCGCAGGGATCGATACCTGGATTTTCTTTTTATTTGAGATATATCCGGTTCCACGGCAATCCGGACATTTATCCTTGATCATCTTTCCGGAACCACCGCAGTCCGGACAGGTCTGTACATTCTGTACGGTTCCAAAGAAGGACTGCTGGGTAAATACGACTTTACCTTTACCACCACATTTCGGACAGGTCTCTGGTGTGGTTCCCGGTTTTGCACCGGTACCATGACACTTCTGGCACTCATCCTTTAAGACCATCTCGATCTCTTTCTCACAGCCAAATACAGCTTCCTCAAATGTAATACGGACACTGGTGCGCAGATTCTGTCCTTTCATCGGACCATCGTTGCCACGTCTTCTGGATCCGCCGCCAAAGAAATCTCCAAAAATATCTCCAAAGATATCTCCCATATCCATACCGGAGAAATCAAATCCGCCTGCTCCGCCGGCACCACCATCAAATGCTGCATGACCAAACTGATCGTACTGTTTTCTCTTTTCTGCATCACTGAGCACAGCATATGCTTCCTGTGCTTCCTTGAACTTTGCCTCCGCTTCCTTATCTCCAGGGTTCATATCCGGGTGATACTTTTTGGCAAGCACACGGAACGCTTTTTTGATCTCAGCATCTGTTGCCGTTTTACTCACGCCTAAGACTTCATAATAATCTCTCTTATCTGCCATAACGTTTTCCTCTCTCAAACTGCATACAGGTTTCCGGGAAAACCCCCGGAAACCCCGTTGTATTTTTACTATTTTGCGATGATTAAACTTCCTTGAAGTCTGCGTCTACGACATCATCATCTGCGGAAGATGCACCTGCCTGTGCGTTGCCGCCCATACCGCTCATATCAGGACCTGCACCAGCTGCTCCCTGCGCTGCCTGAGTCTGCTCATACATCTTTGCAAATACCTTCTGCGCACTCTCTGTCAGTTTTTCCTGAAGGGATTTCAGTTCTGTTACATCAGCGTCTGTCATCTCTTCTGCATTCTGGTGTGCGTCTAAGAATGCTTTTACTGCGTTCATATCAGTCTCTACTGCTGATTTATCAGCCGGATCAAGGTTTGCTCCAACCTGATCTAATGCCTGCTGTGTCTGGAATACGAAGGAATCAGCATCATTTCTTGCATCGATTGCCTCTTTTCTCTTCTTATCCTGTGCTTCGAACTCAGCAGCTTCTTTGACAGCCTTATCGATCTCATCATCAGACATATTAGAACCTGCTGTGATTGTGATGTGCTGCTCTTTTCCGGTTCCTAAATCTTTTGCAGATACATTTACGATACCGTTTGCATCGATATCGAATGTAACCTCAATCTGCGGAACACCACGACGTGCTGGCGGGATACCATCGAGACGGAACTGTCCAAGGGATTTGTTATCTCTTGCAAACTGTCTCTCACCCTGTACAACGTTGATATCTACTGCTGTCTGGTTATCTGCTGCCGTTGAGAAGATCTGGCTCTTCTTGGTAGGAATCGTTGTATTTCTCTCGATCAGTCTTGTTGCGATACCACCCATTGTCTCGATGGAAAGTGAAAGTGGTGTTACATCCAGAAGTAAGATCTCACCTGCACCTGCATCTCCTGCAAGTTTACCACCCTGGATAGATGCACCGATGGCAACACACTCATCCGGTTCAATGTCTTACTTGGCTCTTTGCCTGTCAACTGTTTTACTTTATCCTGAACAGCCGGGATACGTGTAGAACCACCAACTAATAATACCTGACCAAGATCAGCATTGGTAAGTCCGGCATCTCTCATGGCGTTCTGAACCGGAATAGCTGTTTTTTCAACGAGATCATGTGTCAGTTCGTCGAATTTTGCTCTGGTTAAGTTCATATCAAAGTGTTTCGGTCCCTCAGCAGTTGCTGTGATGAACGGAAGGTTGATATTTGTGGTTGTTGCGGAAGAAAGTTCTTTCTTTGCTTTCTCAGCTGCTTCTTTTAATCTCTGCAGAGCCATCTTATCGGTAGAAAGATCTACACCTTCTGCTTTCCTGAACTCATCGATCATCCACTGTGTGATTCTGTTATCGAAATCATCACCACCAAGATGTGTATCACCATTTGTAGATAATACCTCGATGACACCGTCACCGATCTCAATGATGGAAACATCGAATGTACCACCACCAAGGTCATATACCATGATCTTCTGCTCTTTCTCGTTGTCAAGACCATAAGCTAAAGCTGCTGCTGTCGCTCGTTGATGATACGTTTTACATCAAGGCCTGCGATTTTACCTGCATCTTTGGTTGCCTGACGCTGTGCATCGTTGAAGTAAGCCGGAACTGTAATAACAGCCTCTGTTACTTTCTCTCCTAAGTATCCTTCTGCATCTGCTTTTAACTTCTGTAAGATCATTGCAGAAATCTGCTGTGGAGAATACTGTTTGTCATCGATTGCTACTTTATAATCAGTACCCATATGTCTCTTGATAGAAGATATGGTTTTTTCTGCGTTTGTAACAGCCTGACGTTTTGCAGGCTCACCAACTAATCTCTCACCTGTTTTTGTAAATGCAACGATAGATGGTGTTGTTCTTGCACCTTCCTGGTTTGCGATAACGGTAGGTTTTCCACCTTCCATAACAGCTACACAGCTGTTTGTCGTACCTAAGTCAATACCAATGATTTTACTCATAATGATTTCCTCCTCATCTAATATCTATGGAATAATTAGTTTGCTACTTTTACCATACTGTGTCTTACCACAGTATCTCTGTACATATATCCCTTCTGGAGTTCTTCTGCTACTACATTCTCTCCTAAGGTTTCATCCTCCACATGCATGACTGCATTGTGGAAATTCGGATCAAATTCAGCACCGACCGCCTCGATCGGTTTTACGCCTGCTTCCTCTAATACGGTAAGCATCTGGCGGTAGATCTTATCCATTCCGACAACAAAAGCATCTTCTTTGTTATCTTCCGGAACTGCTGCAAGACCACGCTCAAAGTTATCAATGACCGGCAGGATCTTTTCTACGATTGTTTTTGCTCCCATATCGTACATCTGTGATTTTTCTTTCTCTGTACGCTTACGGAAGTTATCAAACTCTGCCATCTGTCTTTTTACCTTATCGGTAAGCTCCTCGATCTGCTCATCCTTTTTGTCTTTCTTCTTTTTGAAAAAAGACTTCTTTTTATCAGGATCTTCGGAATCCGCTTCGGAAGCTTCTGCATCAGCGTTCTCTGCTGTTTCGGCTGTTTCTTCCGTGGATGTCACGTTTTCATCCTCTTTGGTCTCGGAAGCATTTTCCTCTGTGGAAGATTCCATTGCTTCGTCTAATACCTTTTCATCCATCTCTGACATCTATGAAACCACCTTTCTATGTCTGTTCCTTATCCTTGTTTAAAATTCCGTCTAAAGAATTCTTCAAGGTTTTCAGGTTATCCATTACTTTCTCATAATCCATTCGTTTCGGTCCGACAATTCCTATCGTTCCCCGAACACCTTCGCCCAATTCGTATGTTGCTGTCACAACACTGCAGTCCTTCATGGTCTGTATCGGGCTTTCATTTCCTATATAAACCTGAATTCCTGTATTATCATCATCTAACAGGTTTTCAGTTACAAGGCTTGCTAACTGCTGTTTCTCCTCAAATGTGGAGATCAGCTCACTTGCTTTCTCCGAGTCACTTAACTCCGGATATTTAAAGAAATTGGTTGCTCCACTTGTATAAATGCGGATATCTTCATCCTGTCCCATCGTCTCTGCACGGTGTCAAGCACATCACTGATGATATCACTGTGGATGCCCGCCTGCTCTTTTAACTTTGCGATGGTTCCAAGGTTGATCTCCTGTAATGCAAGACCGTTTAAGTTGGCATTTAACAGGAAATTCAGTTTTAACATTGTCTCATTGTCGATCGGTTCACTGACCGGAATAATTTTATTCTTGACCAGATTGCCTTCGGTAACAATCGTTGCTAAAATCTGTTCTTCATTCATATTCGATAACTGGATGAACTTTACTTTATTCTTATGAAACGTCGGTGCTGTAACCATCGTCGCATAATTGGTATTGTTCGCCAGTATCTTTGCCACCTGCTGCAGCACCTGTTCCATCTTCTCCGTGTGTTCGATAACGAAACTCTTCATCTCATTCACTTCACGGTCTTTCTCTTCCATCAGATGATCCACATAAAAGCGGTATCCTTTGTCGGAAGGGATCCTGCCGGCTGAAGTATGCGGCTGTAAAATGTATCCAAGTTCTTCCAGATCTGCCATCTCATTACGGATCGTCGCAGAGCTCAGATTCAAATCGGTATACTTGGATATTGTTCGTGATCCAACCGGTTCGCCTGTCTCTAAATAGTTGCGGATGATTGCATCAAGAATTTTCGTTTTTCGTTCGTCTAATTCGAATTCCTCGTCCATTCTCTTCTCCATCTCCATACTCTGTAACTTTCTGTAAGAATCCGGCATCTGCCTCTGATCTCAGTTACCTTTTATCTGTTAGCACTCATTATTGTGGAGTGCTAACATCTATGTACTTAAAATAGCACCATCATATTCTTTTGTCAACACTAATTTTTATAATTTCTGTTGTTTTATATTTTTTTTATAATTTTCCTGTTTAGACCTTTTTCTTCTTATATATATGAGGATCAGACCAATCAGAACACTAACTGTAACAACCACCATATAACGTACCAGATGGTTCCCTGCATCCAGTCCCATGCATTCCATGATCTTTTTGTACCAGAAATATACCAGCATGTGCAAAAGGAAAATTTCCGTTGAGAGTTCACGCATTGTTTTCGCAGCCGCTCCCATTCTCTCCCCCACTGGGACAAAGGCTGCAGCCAGGAAAAAATTTGCAGTGACAAGCGGTGTCATAAGATACATATCATGCGACGACTCGCCGATCTTCTGCGTGATGATCCATTCCTCCAGCATCATCAGCACGAGGAAAAATACCGTGTACCATCCATACGCACTTTTCGGATCCGTCTGCCTTCACACGAAAGAGATAGCCCATGGTCACAAACGGGAATCCGAAAAAGAATCCGTTTCTTGCCGTAGCAAATACAGAAAGATACCATTGGATCTCATTCGCAGCCGGTAAAACGGTATCGAATACATGACGGTAAGTATTGTGGAAAACTCCAGTCAGATACAACAGCACAGCCGCTGCCACGATTCCTTTCACATTCCACCGAAAACGTGTTACCAACAGATACAAAAACAGCACCGCTGCAACAGTCGCAAGCAGATACCAGAGCTGTATGTAAGATCCTATCAGGAAAAATCTTCTTGCAAGTTCTAATATGTTTCCGGCAGCACTTCTTTTTTTCTCCCAGAAGCGGTCAATGATCGGTATCAGATATAACAGACTCCACCATACATACATCTTTATAATATGGAAAAGATATTTTTTTACCCTGTCTTTGTCTGTTATTTTTTCTCCGATAAAATAGCCGGTGCACACAAAAAAAGAACGGAACTGCCATACGGCAGATCACCTGCTGAAATTCGTGTGAAAATACCGGTGCGATTTCCTCAAACGGAGGAATATGAATGGCAGCAACCAAAAATGCTGCCACAAATTTTGAGAAATCAAGTGCTCTGTATTCCTTTTTTTCCGATAGATATATCGTAGACATCCCAGATCCTTTCCTTATTCTGCTCTATTCCATTTCTTTTTTTCTTTCCGGTCCGATATCTGAAAATAACAATCCCGATCACCGACAGGATTCCAATCCCGCTCAAAACAGCACCTGTTTTTAAATACGGCGTACAGTAATAAAATTCGATCTGATGTGTTCCCTCCGGCACATCAACTGCCATGTACATGGTATCTGCCTTTAAAATCTCTGTTTCCACACCATCTATATATGCCCGCCAGCCGCTGCTGTACGGAATTGTCATACAAAGCAGTTTTTCCTGATCTGCCGTAAGGGTACCGGATATGTGATTTGTATCCATGACAACATCTTTTAAAATATCCTGTTTCAGACTTTTCGTCCAACCGGCAATCTGTTTTACCGGCTGACAGACAATCTGCATCTCATCAAACCGGTAAGTTCCCTTTTCATGAAAGGTCAGTGTGATCTCATCTGCTTTTTCATCACGATATCCGGCATTGATCAGATAGTCATCCACACCACTGTAAAAGTTGTTTTTTCTGGTCAGGAATGTGATCATTTTGGTGATTTTTCCACAGGTCACATCAATGTGCAGACGGCTCTTCGACTGTGTTAACGTCTTTCCCTCCTCCGAAAACTGAAGCCCTTTTAATATGAAGTAAGTTTCACTCTCCGGTATCCCCTCAAAGGAAAGTGTGACCGACGCTTTCTTTTCCGTCGCAGTAAATCCCTGATCCGTCAGTTCCACATTGTGCATATCCGTGATCGTGTAGGAAATATCCTGATCCATAAACTCTGGTTTCGTTTTCGTGCCGGCTAACGCAGACGGGATCTTCTCATCCTCCACGACAATCCCCTGTAACAGTGCCTGCTGTTTTTTCGTCACATCCAGTTCTTCATAAGTGCTCCGTGGAATCACCGCATCACTTGCAAATCCAAGCGGCAGTACCGAATCATTTTCATAAGCATCGCATTTTACCTCATACTGTCCCCCGGCGCCTAATGTTCCACGGTTGATGCAGACGTTATAACCATACGGGCGCAGTCCGCTGTTTCTGGACGGCACCACATAATAACGCACGCCGGAAAGCACCTCCAACATCGTGCGCGCATCAAATCCGGAATAACAGAAATCCCTGGTCTGATTGATGTACATTTCTCTTTGAAACTGGTTGATATCCGGGTTTGCAAGACTGAAATAATAGGAGGTACCATTGATTCCAAGCTGCATCGCCGTGTTTTTCCACTCCTCAGACTGCAGGGACTCATAGCGGTATGTCGTATCTTTCGCATGATTTTTCACAAGACTACCCGCAGCATCTTTTGTCAGCATGGAAAGTGCCTCCCCCTGCGTGGCAAATTCTTCCACATAACTGCCCGCCTGTGGCGCATATTCTGCCCATCCCTGATAGATCAGTTCAAGCATCACCACCACTAACAATGCCGCCTTAAAAACAAATTTTTCTTTCGTCTTTTTCCCGGTTCCGACAATGAAAACTAACAGCACGGAAAATAATAATAATGCCACTAATACATACTGTTTCTGATGCTTTCCAAGCACCTCCAAGCACAGGAAGATATAGGTGATCCCCGCCCAGAACAGTGCAATTTTTTTCTTAAAATGCATCTCCATCATCTGAGGATACATTTTTACCGCGATAAAAGACACAAGCATGGAGTATGCCCACATATAGCGGTTGACCACATAACTGCCTCCATTTAACATTTTTCCGGCAAACGGGAACAACAGCAACAGTGTCATAAGTACAAATCCGGCACGCAGCCCCCTGTTTTTTTGCCGCCAAAGAGAAGTAACAACACCGCTAAGAGGACGATTCCCGTATATCCAAGTTCACTCCAGTAGGTCGAACCTCCGATCAGAAAGCCATACAGTAATTTCCGGTAATAGGATAACGGATACATTATCGAAAACGTATGCTGCGCTCCTGCCCTTCCCGTAGACAGTGTCATGGCAACAACCGGGAGTAATATGACAGAAACAGATGCCAGTGTCACCAGTGAGTATGCCACAAAACGCCATACCCAGTACCATACCGTCTTTAAAACCGGTTTTCCAAATAACATCAGATAACGAAGCAGAGCATAGATGGCAACAAAGATACAGATCATGTATGTAAAATAAAAACTGCTGACCGTCGCTACCGCAAGCATCCCCATATATAACCATGGTTTCTGTTTTTTTATAAATTTTATCCACCCCGACCAGAATCAGCGCAGGTAGATCATCGGATTTAAAAAATACGGATGCCGCACCGCAATAATAACCCAGAAACAGAAATCGTACACCATTGCTCCAAGCAGTGTAGAATATGGTTTCTGTCCATGGTATCTGCAGTATGCAGAAAACGCGAGACCTGCAAGATATATTCTCACCAGAACCATCGTATTGTAAAAGAGTTCCATATATTTTTCATCCGGCACGAACACCGATAAAAGATTGAGCGGATCGCCAATGACATAATAATGAAGTGTCGTCAATACATCTGATCCAAGTCCAATCTGCATATCCCAGAGAGGGACTGAGACCTTATGTTCCGTGACCAGCGTATCCAGGATCGATAACAGCCAGGAACGGTAATAAAGCAGCGCATTGAAATGCTGCTGCAAACCGTCCGGAACCCATATAAAACTCTTTTTATTTATGATAAATACGGAGAACACTGCCCCCGCAATGATTGCAAAACAAACGGTATATGCCAGAAAGAACCAGACTTTTTTACTGACATTTTCCTCTTTATTCCTTAGGAATCTCATTTTTTAATCCTCACATACAAAGGGACCAAAGCCCCTCGTCTTTAGTCCCCCCTTTCTCTTACATATGAAATCCATATTTCAAAAAATTGTATAACCTGTCAGTCTGCCACTGAAAATTACGCGCACCAAAACTTGCAAACCCTGCCATCCACACCAGTGTTATAACAAAATACCACGGTTTTTTTCTGACACGATCTTTCATTTTTCCAAATGCATAGACCATGGACTGGTCTTTCTTCGCAAGGAAAAACAGAAAAACAAATGTCGGCATCGCCATAAGCGGCGCTAAGTGCCTTCCCCAGTCAACATGTATCACAAACATCGGTATAAAACAGAGATTTACCAGAGCCGCGTATAAATATGGTGTCTGTATCAATTTTACTTTTTTCTGTTTTAAGTCTGAAAAAACATCTTTCCAGACTAACAGATATAAAATAAGCAGCGGTGACATCAACACAAGAATCAGAAGCAGACGCCTGATGGGATCCTCATTGCCATGGAAAAACACAGATGTCACTTCGTCTAACTGATATTTCATGCTTCCAAAATATTCCAGTTGGATTGCAAAATCTGATACTTCTAAATTGGTGCGGGACTTGATAAAAGCAACCGTATTCTCTACACTGTCAAAATTGATCTTTGTAAAAAACTGGAAATAGACCGCTGCAAAAACCTCGACTGCACCGGACAATACCACCCCAAAAAATTCTTTTTTGTGCAGTTTGTTCTCCGCAAATGCATCATAGCATAGCACCGTGAACGTCAGTGGATAATATAAAAAAGCATACCCCTGATGGATTGCAAGTCCCACGACTCCCAATATCGTAATAAGCATCGCTTTTATAGCAAAATTCTTTAACCGCAGTGCTGCTAACACCGTCAGAAGTGTGATCAAAAGCATATAGACATCCAGCCGTCCCAAATTATCTTCATTCCATACATAGGCAATCGAAAACGGAGCTACCATATACGCTACCACAACTCCATAAATGATATCCCTATGTTCCGGATCTGCTGCCAGCGATAACCGTATCAACTGCCCCAGCACGATCGCCAGCACCAGAATCGTCAACATAATACCGATTCCTACATATTTATATGCCACAGTGACATCCAGATAATCTCCATAAAAGAGTTTATATATACTTCCAATCAAAAGTCTTGAACCATTTCCCATGGAATAATCCATGGCATCCCATGCACTGGACCATGTATCCAGATCTAATGCTCTGGTTGATAAAAAGCGGATCAGAAAAGCAATAAAAATCATCGTTTCATAGGAAACCCGATTCCATATTTTCGCAATCTTATGTGTCATGTAAAACTCCTATTCCTGCATTTTAACCACAATGATGCCATTGATATATTCTACACACCCTTTTAGCGGATAAACAGACATATTTTTATATTCATCTGTTTCCACGATCTCCATCATCTCGTCGTAAGACGCCTGTTCCATCTGGACTCCAAAACAATAATTCCAGATAATAGTGTAATGGTAAGAATCATTCAGAAATGAGTCATTGCTGATTCCCATAATGCTCGGCATCATAATCTGGAGATTCTCTGTTGCACAATTATAATCACCCATGATAACGACCTTATCATGCTGGTTCTGAAACTCATCCATCTGCTCGATACGCTGCAAAACATCCTCTGCGATAGAAATGGATTTATGATAGCTCAGATTCATATTAAAATATGCAATGTTACAGTTAATCACATTATAATACACCAGTCCACAAAGCACAAAAATACCGCATCCCTTCAGTATCTTTGAGATCCAGGTTTTCCAGTCTAACTGCAACAACATAATGATCATAAGCAGATAGATCAGGCAGACAGCCATTTCCATCAGCGTATAATACTGCACGTCCGGTGAAGTAAAGTTGATAAAGTATGCTCCAACCGGGATCAGGCAGACAGCTGCAATGGAGGCTAACATTGACATTTTTTTTCTTATAAACCTGATTGCGTACTAAAAGATATATTAAGATCAGTCCGATCAGCAACAATGCCGCTGCATTTAATAAGGAATAAACGTGTTTTTCCACACCATGTTCCATACCAAGATCAGTCTGAAATGATACAGCGTCTTTTGCAGTGCCGCCTTATACTGCCCTAATGACATGATCCCCAAAGCACCGATTCCCTGATAACCTGGCAGTGTAATATTATAACGGATCAATGTGATCTTTAAAATAACCGCATACAGTACCGCTCCGCCGACCAGCATTTCCAAGATATTTTAAATCTTTTCTTACTGCTTCTAAGAAGTCAAGTTTCTCAATGACAAACTGCCGGATAATATAAAGCAATACCAACACGATTGCCACCGTTGCATATGCCTGATAAATCCCCATTGCAAATGCAAGACAGACCATTCCTGCTATCGTTCCCCACTTTTTGACACACCAAGTCAGATAAACTGCAAGCGTAGCCAGCAAAAATGCGAGTAGATACGCATCTGCCGTATACATATAAGCAAAAGAAGACACAACGGTCGGGAAGGACACAAAAATTGCCGCACAAAGCACGATCATTCCCTTATTTTTTATTTCAAACATTTCAGTGAGTAAAATAACAACGATACTGATATAAAAAAGAGAAAATGCACCGTTGACCCACGGAAGATCAAACATCGAAGTAATCAGTCCTGCATACCCTAAGAACCAGCGTCCCAGGGTATAGGTAGAACCGACTCCCGTAAAATTATAAATACTGTCCCATATAGGAAGAAAATTAAAGAAACGATAGGCATGTGCCAAAAGTCCAACGATCCATGTTGTTATAAATCCGACCATCCATTCTTCTTTCAACACAATTTTCTTTTTTCCGATTGTAAATGTTTTCATTATCTCCTACCAATTAAACTTCTCTGCGAAATAAGCATCCAGATCCTCGATCTTAATACGCTCCTGCTCCATGGTATCACGATCACGAACCGTTACCGCACCGTCATTTTCAGATTCGAAATCGTAAGTTACGCAGAACGGAGTACCGATCTCATCCTGTCTTCTGTAACGTTTTCCGATATTTCCTCTGTCATCAAATTCACAGTTGTATTTGTGTGAAAGCTGTGCAAATACCTTTTCTGCGCCTTCATTTAACTTCTTGGATAATGGAAGCACACCGATCTTAACCGGAGCTAAAGCCGGGTGGAAATGAAGAACTGTTCTCATATCCGGTTTTTCTTCGGTTCCGATATTCTCCTCATCGTAAGCAGCACATAAGAATGCTAAAACAACACGGTCTGCACCGAGTGAAGGCTCGATGACATACGGAAGATATCTTTCATTCTTCTCATCATCAAAATAAGTAAGATCCTGACCGGAAGTCTCCTGATGGCGTCCAAGGTCATAATCAGTTCTGTCAGCGATACCCCAGAGCTCGCCCCATCCGAACGGGAATAAGAACTCGATATCGGTTGTTCCCTTGCTGTAAAATGCAAGTTCAGCCGGATCATGGTCACGCAGACGCATCTCATCCTCTTTGATTCCAAGGGAGATCAGCCAGTCACGACAGAAGCCTCTCCAGTACTGGAACCACTCTAAATCAGTGCCAGGCTCACAGAAAAACTCAAGCTCCATCTGCTCAAACTCTCTGGTACGGAATGTAAAGTTACCCGGTGTGATCTCGTTACGGAAAGATTTTCCGACCTGTCCGATACCGAACGGGATCTTTTTGCGGGATGTTCTCTGTACATTTTTAAAGTTAACGAAAATACCCTGTGCTGTCTCCGGTCTTAAGTATACGGTATTTTTTGCATCTTCAGTAACCCCCTGGAATGTCTTAAACATCAGGTTAAACTGACGGATATCTGTAAAGTTATGTTTGCCGCAGGTCGGACATGGAACCTGATTTTCTTCGATGAAATCACGCATCTCTTCCTGTGTCCAGCCGTCTACGGAACTCTTTAACTCAATTTTTTTCTCTTCCGCAAAATCCTCGATGATCTTGTCTGCACGGAAACGCTCGTGACATTCTTTACAATCCATTAAAGGATCAGAAAATCCTCCAAGATGTCCGGATGCAACCCATGTCTGCGGGTTCATTAAGATCGCACAGTCCACACCAACATTGTATGGGTTCTCCTGAATAAATTTCTGCCACCATGCTCTTTTTACATTGTTCTTTAACTCAACGCCGAGATTACCATAATCCCATGTATTTGCAAGACCGCCGTAAATCTCAGATCCCGGATAAACGAATCCTCTTGATTTTGCCAGTGCTACAATTTTGTCCATTGATTTTTCCATAAATAATTCCTCACCTTTCTATAAAATGGCAGTAAACTGCCTCTTTTGTATGCTTACTTATAAATAATGTATGTGTAGACATCTGTTTCAAATGCCCCATCATCTTTTACATAAGTTGTATCGTCATTGACGTCTGTGTCAGACACCTCTGTTGACCCGCCAATACTCTCTGTTCCATCAGCGATATTTTCATCTGAATCACTCTCATCGGCTGTACTGCCACTGTTTAAACTGTAACCATCCCGGATGGACACACTGTCTGTTCCGGTCAGTTTACATTCTCACTTGAAACATAGCAGATTGTACCGTCTACTTTCACATCTCTGTTTGCCTTGATGATAACTACTTTTAAATCTTCTCCGGAGTAAATTTCCTCCTTTGTGGCGGTTCCTGTCACCTTTCCATCTTCCACACTGACAAAATCTGTCTTGAAATCATATCCTGCTGCGAGTGCCTTAACAACTTTTCCCTCATAGAGTTCAATGCCATTAAATCCTGTGTAATCTTCCGGCGTCTTATACTTCATCTTAAGTGTTGCCGTACCGTCCTTCACAGACAGATTTTCCAGTTTGACCGCACTCTTTCCATGCTCCCCGGTATATGTGGAAACGGCATCCGTCACATAATCCTTTAACTCCGTTTCATCATAATAATCTTTGTCTAACGTTTCAACATCCACCGAAAGCACGGTTCCGTTTTTCTGTACATACACCGTATCCGTATCCGCATCCAGAGATTTTCCACATCCAGCCAGCATCGAAATGCCAATCAGTACGCTGATACCTGCCATACATGCTTTTCTCATTTTTATAATTCTCCATTCGTCTTACATATCCAATGTTTTACATTATACTATTTCCCATTCCCGATTTCAACCAGTAAATAGTCCCTCCAACATTTTCAGCGTCTGAAACGAATGATCCAGATAAACTGCACGGTAACTTTTCATGATCGCCAGCAGCTGTCTTAACACACTGTCACTGACGGAAAAAGTATACAGTTTTTCCACCCTTGCCGAAATGATGTACTGCATTGTGTAAAGCGTCGACTCTTCCAGTAAAAACCTGCCGGATTCCTCCGGTGACGGATCCTTTTTTTCACACGTTTCACAGATACATCCGCCACGCCTTGTCATAAACCAGCGCAAATTTTCTTTTTCCCCACATCTGACACAGGAAAAAACGTTTGGCGCCTCGCCGTTGACAGCCATCGCCTTCAGTTCAAAAATAAAGCGGACCAGCCTCTTATCATAGGCAGCGCTCGTCAATGCCCTGAGTGACTGATAAAGCAGCTTTAACATTTCCCGTTCATCATTGTTTTCCTGACAGTAATAATCGGCAAATTCCAGAAAATAACACCCATAATATGTAGCTTCAAGTTCTTCCTGAACTTCCCTGAAATAGTTCTGAATGGACGCCCTGACTACGGTGTAGGAACTTCTTCCCTCAAACATTTCAAATTCTCCAAAGGAAAACGGGGTTGCCGCAGCAACAAGTGCACTGTTTGGTCTTCTTGCACCCTTTGCAAATGCGGTGATCTTGCCCCGTTCCTTTGTCAGCAGCGTGATTCTTCTGTCATAATCGCCAATCGGCATTACCTTTAAGACCATCCCGGTCACTACGATATTCTGTCCCATCCGGTCTGTTCTCCCATCCTCTCCCTGTGGTATCAAAGCTGCCTTCGTGCGACTCTTTGTATTTTAAATAATCAGTTACTCTTCCTGTTATCATAAAATTGTTCCAGGCTTCATCCATGGTCTCATCCTCCCATCATCCATCACTTGATAATGTTAGGATTTCCGCAGACAGCTTCGCTTATACCAGCAAAAAAATGGTAAGTTTAGATCTCATCCTTGTTATAACCAAAATTCTTCATCATGGAATCGCTGTCACGCCAGTCTTTTTTAACTTTTACCCAAAGTTTTAAATTGACCTGTTCCTCTAACAGTCGTTCGATCTCATAACGTGCGTTTGAACCGATCTTTTTTAACATTGCCCCGCCTTTTCCAATCACGATGCCCTTATGGGAATCCCTCTCGCAGACGATTGTCGCTTCAATGTCCATGATGTTCTGTCCTTTCCGCTGTTTCATGCGGTCAATGCAGACAGCGATTCCGTGCGGGATCTCATCATCCAATGCATGAAGTGCCTTTTCACGGATGATCTCCGCAACGATCGCGCGCTCCGGCTGGTCTGTGATTGTGTCCTCATCATAAAACTGCGGTCCGTACGGCAGATATTTAAAGATCATGTCAAGTACGGTATCGAGATTCTGTGCGCGCAGGGCGGACGCCGGAACGATCTCGGCAAAATCATATACTTTGCGGTAAGTATCGATAAATTCCAGTATCTTGTCACGGCTGACCGTATCCACCTTATTGATGACAAGAATCACAGGTGTTTTTGTCTTTTTTAACTGCTCGATGATATGCTGTTCCCCTGCTCCGATAAAGTTCGACGGCTCTACTAACCAGAGGATCACATCCACTTCATTTAAAGTGTGTTCTGCAGTGTTGACCATATATTCACCCAGCTTGTTTTTTGCCTTATGGATTCCCGGCGTGTCCAAAAATACGATCTGTCCGCGTTCCATATCCGTATAGACAGTCTGGATACGGTTTCTGGTGGTCTGCGGTTTATTGGATGTGATTGCGATCTTCTGACCAATCAGATGATTCATTAAAGTTGATTTTCCAACGTTTTGGTCTGCCGATAATTGTGACAAATCCCGATTTAAAATTTTCTTTCATTCGTACTCCATTCCCAAATTATTCATATAAATTTTTCAGCTGCATAAACATGTCGCTCTGACTCTTTAAGTTATCTTCGTTTCCGATGACACAGAGATTTTTTTCTTCCAGCACGGATGCGATCAGATCCTTTAAGCCACGGATATCCTCATCTGTTGCACCGATCACCTGATCGCGCTCTTTCTGGATATCCGCAAAATCCAGTCCCTGTAAATATGCGGTCATGGAACGTGCTCCCTTCGCACTCGGATTCATCGGCGTATCCATATCACTGATCGTACCAATGATGTATTTTGTCATCTCACGCTCGTCCGCCTTAAAATCGGCAAGATACTGCGGGATACCGTCATAGATCTCATCCGTTTTCTTTAAGTTCGGATCACGGTAGGAAACAAAATAAGTATCTCCATTCCGCATATAGCTGTTCATACATCCATAGGCTCCGCCCTTGACACGGACATTGATCCAGAGATAATCATATCCCATAATGACTTTTAAAATGCGCAATGCACCGTGATACGAAAATCCGTGGCGCACATAGTTACCAGCTCTCGCCACATACTGCACCTGGGAGGCATCCATAAATCCCTCATTTTTCTTTTCTAAATGAAGCTCTGGCAGACTCCGCTCTTTCACGATTTCCTTCGACGGATACAGATTTTTTAACAGGAAAGCGATCTGTGCTTCTACCGCCTGATAATCTGCCTCTTCGCAGACAACACTGACGATCATGCGCTCCGGTACAAATATCGTCTGTACCATTTTCTCAAGCTGTGCGATCAGTGCATCTTTTTTCTCATTAAAATGTTCATCTAAATCAGCGACCAGTTCATAGAAGGAAATGCCTGCGGTTGCCTCCTGATAATATGCCGCTCTTGAGAAATAAGACAGCGCACGCATGGATGCCACCGAATGTCCGGAACCGTCAAATGCCGCCTCCACCCTTGAACGAAGCTGCGCAATGATCTCACTCAGGCGCTTTTCATCAGAAATCTTTGTCGTCATTATGATCTCACGCAAAAGATCCATCGCCTGGGGCAGCTCCGATGCAAGCGTTTTTACACGCAGTTCAAACATAAACTGCATATCCTCCGGCTTCTTCACATGCGGATAAACACCACAGCTTGCGGATATTCCACCGGTGTGGATGTTGATCTCATTTGCCAGTTCTGAAAATCCGTACCGCTCTGTATCCATATAGCCAAGGATATATTTTAAAATTCCAACATACGGCAGATCTTTGATCTCCATATCACGGATATCAAAGAGGATGCGCAGATAATCAATACCATTTGAAAACATTTCATGGTGTACGACCGTCGTGTCACCGCATTTTTTCATCGTATTGTAAAGCGGTGCCGCCTCACGTTTCATATCCTCACGTTTTAACATCGGAATTTTTGCCAAATCTTCCTTTGGTGAAGGCTCTTCCTGATACTGTTTTAAATGTTTCGTGTCTGCGATAAGCTGCTTGATCTCCTCTTTACTCAGGCTGTCTTTATATGCAGCAAGTTTCTCTGCCAGTGTCTCTTCTCTTTTTGCATTAAGACCTCTCTCCGGCTCAATCACAACCACCGACGCATGCGGATTGTGAAGCAGATATTTTTCAATCAATGTTTCAAAATATCCGGTCTCAACCTGCTCCCGCAGGAAACGGTAAGTATCTAATGCCTCCACATGCATAAATGGCTGCATGTCATCGTAAAGCCAGCTGTCCAAACACTGGATGCCGTATAATAGTCCTTCGGGAATTGTCCGAAATCCGCTTCACGATAGCGGAACTCTGACGCACTGATCCCGGCAAGCAGTGCTTTCTTATCCACGCCGTCTTTTACCTGACGGTTTAACACATCCTGTATCGTCGCAAGAAACTTTTCTTTATCTGCACTGTTCGCATTTTTTGCAATGATGGAAAATACCGGCTGCATGGTACTGCTGTCATAACCGCCAACGATATCTTTTCCGATGCCCGCGTCGATCAGTGCCTGTTTTAACGGAGCCCCCGGTGCACCGAGCAATGCATAGTCAAGCACATCAAATGCCAGATAAAGTTTTCTATCTAAAATGTCCCCCACAACCAGATTATAAGAAAGATAGGTATTATCTTCCTCCGGTTCTGCGGAAGAGATTGGGTATTTCTTCGTGATCTCCACTGGTTTTTCAAATGGCTTCTGTGCCTTTACTGTAGAGTCAAGTTCAATTTCCTCATAATGGCTTAAATATTCCTCATCCATCCAGCGGAGTTTTTCTGCCACATCCATATTTCCATACAGGTAAATATAGGAATTGCACGGATGGTAATATCTGCGGTGAAAATCAAGGTAATCCTCATAGGTCAGATCCGGGATACGTTCCGGATCTCCGCCGGACTCGTTACTGTAAGTGTTATCCGGAAACAGGGAATTTAAAATTTCCCGCTGCAGCACATCGTCAGCTGAGGAAAAAGCACCTTTCATTTCATTATATACAACACCGTTGATCGTAATCGGCGCATCTTCGCTCTCAAGCTCATAATGCCAGCTTCCTGTTTAAAAATCTCCTGATGTTTATAAATATTCGGATGGAATACCGCATCCATATAAACACTCATCAGATTCTGAAAATCCGTATCGTTGCAGCTTGCCACCGGATAAATCGTTTTCTCCGGATAAGTGATCGCATTTAAAAATGTATTTAAGGATCCCTTGACCAGTTCCACAAACGGATCCTTGACCGGGTATTTATCCGAACCGCACAATACTGTGTGTTCTATGATATGTGGTACACCTGTAGAATCCTCTGCCGGCGTACGGAACCCGATATAAAATACCTTGTTATCATCATCATTTGAAATTACCGCAACTCTTGCACCGCTTTTTTTATGGCGTAAAATAAACCCTTCGGATTTCAAATCGCGCAAAGGGCACTGCTCTAAAACTTCATATGCATCCAAATCAGTCAGTTTCATCGTTTTCCTCCAAAATATGGTCTTATGTCTGTTATATTATGTGCAAAAAAAAGCACATAATCCAATTCGCCGTTCGTCAATCAAGCAAGCATGTTGACTCACTTGCGCTCATTATATCATGCGCAAAAGCAGCACATGATCGTGATCTACACTCGCTTCGCTCGGCAGTCTTATTATATCACATTTTATACAACTTAAAAAGGGAATGTAAAATTTACACTCCCTTTTTGGTACTTATGGAATCATCTGCTGTTATGCGATACGGCTTACATTGGCAGCCTGAGGACCTTTTTCTCCTTCGGTAACCTCGAACTCAACACGTTCACCGTCTTTTAACTCTTTAAATCCATCCATGTTCAATGCGGAAAAATGTACGAATACGTCATTTCCCTGCTCGTCCGAAATAAATCCATAACCTTTTTTGGCATTAAACCATTTTACAGTTCCCTGCTGCATAACTCTTTAAAAACCTCCTAAATACATAAAATAACCATTCAACAGAATCCTCTTTGTCATCTGTTTTGCCTAACAAATCAAAATTAGCATATCTCACTTATTTTGTCAACATTTTTTAGAAATCTTTGTTAATTTTGCACATAAGAGCGTTATGACTGTTTCATGGTAACTTTACTGGTTCCGCAGCCTGTAAACATACCACTCATATCCGTCACGTTTGAAGTGTTAAAATTGCTCACGTTCAGACTTGTCAAGCTCCTGTTTTACTGTATTTGCGGGTTTTTTATACACAAAAAAAGCGGTACATATACACATTTCGTATGATAATGATGTTGGGGGCAAACAGTGCATTCACAACATAACGACTGACAAATTGCACAAAGCCGAGACTGCTTTTGTGACTTTGGGAGAAAATTAGTAAATCTTAGACTGCCTGGTAATACACAGTGATGTTCTGCCACGGATGGCAGACAAGGCAGCATCGAGTCATGGAGGACTCGTTGTTGCGTTCACGTCACTCTGAGAAAACCTGACTCAGGCAGGCTTAGATTTTCTTATTTTCGTACAACGGAACAAAACAGACACGGCTTTGTGCAATTTGTCAATCAAGTAAGTTTAAATGCACTATCTGCCCCAACATCAAAATAATAGAAAAATTAAAAAAAAGTTATTGACAAATAACCAAAGTTAGTGTAATCTAACTATCAGAAAAGGAAATGAGTTCTAGCAACTCTTTCTTTTT
>ENA-OQAN01000235-OQAN01000235.1-human-gut-metagenome-genome-assembly--contig:-NODE-235-length-31101-cov-1.536644_pt1 | contig 31101 bp, 46 predicted proteins | sample MGYA00242735_ERZ504527 | MGnify/ENA primary metagenome ERZ504527 (study PRJEB26092, sample SAMD00036230) | human gut metagenome | host: Homo sapiens | study: EMG produced TPA metagenomics assembly of... | reverse complement strand
GTGTCCAGTTTCAGTCCGGCTGTGTATCCACTGGTCAGCCAGCGGCCTTCTGTCAGATGGTTCCACGGTGGTCACTTGATCTGCAGGTTCTGTTTCTTGAGGATGTAATGCGAAGTAGCGAAATAAATTTTTCATAAGACGGAGCGCATCGTTGCGTCCGCAGATCTCAAAAATGTCAATTTCTTCCTGTTTGATGGAATCCTGGGTGTACAGCCAGAATGCACTCGACAGGGCAGAGTTCATCGGCTTGCATTTGATTTCAAAGAATCCGTAGAGTACCTTTTTTCTTGCTTTGTACCGCAGCCGTAGTAAGGTATGGTAGCCTTCCGGAGCATCGGCCACATTCTCGCGCTTTCCGGTCAGGATCAGCTGTCCGTTTTCCACACGCACGTTTTCCTTACGGAACAGTGACGGCTGTCTGCCCAGCCAGGTCGGGTTGTGGTCGTACCATTTGGCCGTATCGAAGGGAGCTTCAAATTCATCGCTGATCTGGGTGTTGTAAACCCAGTTTCCGCTGTTTCCTTCCATGCAGGGCTGTGGCCAGGTACTTTCCTGTTGGTTCACGTTTTCTGTGCAGGCACAGAATAATGCCATTGCAAAAAGTTGGCAGTAAAAGCAGATTTTTCTTCATGATCATTTCTTTTTGATGCTGTATGTGTATTTGACTAACCGAACAAAAGTACAAATAATAATTAATAAACTCAGTTTCGGGCGAGATTTCTTTTGCAGTCAGAAATATTATTCGTAGTTTTGCGAACAACAAACGAAAAGAAAAAAGAAAGATGATCCAAAAGAAGTATTCGGAAGAGCAGGAGCGGATGGCCCGCTTTGCCAAGGCAATGGGACATCCGGCGCGTATGGCTATCCTTCAGTTTCTGGCCCGTCAGGAAAGCTGTTTCTTTGGCGATATCCACGAGGAACTGCCCATAGCCAAGGCTACCGTTTCGCAGCATCTGAAAGAGCTGAAGGATGCCGGACTGATTCAGGGGGAGATTGAAGCTCCGAAAGTGAAATACTGCATTAATAGAGAGAACTGGGAAATCGCCAGACGGATGTTTGCTGATTTCTTCGGTCAGCCTCTCTGCAAGAAAGAAGGGTGCTGCCGTTAAGCCCCTTTTTTTATGCTGCATGTTCGTAGTTTGGCGAATTACTAATAAGGTGAATTATTAATCATAAAATTTAGATAAACGTATGAAGAATGTATGGTTTTTAGGACTGGTCTGCCTGCTTCTGGTTTCTTGCGGAAGCGGTGGAAAGGAAAAATCCGGATCTGAAGATCGGGTATGTGCCTGTGCCGGCGGAAGCACTTGCGCGGGAGGAGATACCTGCAAAGGTCAGGGCACCTGTACCGGAGGAAGTACCTGTTCGGGGCAGGGTGCCTGTAAAAGTCAGGGAACCTGTGCCGGCGGAAATACCTGCGCGGGAGGAAATGCCTGTAAAAGTCAGGGCACCTGTACCGGACAGAATGTAGCAGCCGGTGACTGTGTGGAGGTGCTTTGTTTTCACGGAAAACAGCGTTGTGCCACCTGCATAGCCATTGAGCGCAATACGCGTGAGGTGCTGGAGAAGGAGTTTGCTGATGAACTGAAACAGGGAAAAGTGGTATTCAGGATTGTGGATATTTCGCAGAGTGAGAATCAGGAACTGGCTGAGAAGTACGAAGTGACCTGGTCGTCCTTGTTTGTCGTGAAACATCGGGACGGGAAAGAATCTTCCGAGAATCTGACGGAGTTTGCTTTCGGCAATGCCCGCAAGTCGCCTGATACGTTCAAAGCCGGATTGGTGAAAACGGTCAGCGGAATGCTGAAGTAAGTACGGGGGAAGCGTATGGATTGGTTACAGACATGGCTGGACAACAGTTCCACGCCTCTTCTGACTGCGTTTCTGCTGGGCTTGCTTACGGCTCTTTCTCCCTGTCCGCTGGCCACGAACATTGCAGCGGTGGGGTTTATCGGTAAGGACATTGAGGACCGGCGGAAGATTTTCCGCAACGGTCTGCTCTATACGCTGGGACGTATTCTGGCTTACACCCTGCTTGGTGTGGTGCTGATCCTGATTCTGAAAGAGGGATCCAGTATGTTCGGCATCCAGAAGGTGGTCGGTACATGGGTGAACTGGGCATTGGGGCCGCTGCTCCTGGTCATCGGGCTGTTCATGCTCGTGGGCGACAGACTGAACCTGCCCCAGTTCGGGTTCAGCGGTAATGCGGAAGGACTGGCGAAGAGAGGGGGCTGGGGAGCCTTGCTGATAGGGGTTCTGTTTGCCCTGGCTTTCTGTCCCACAAGCGGTGTGTTCTATTTCGGTATGCTGATCCTCTGTCGCTTCCGTGACGGCCGGTTATCTGTTGCCGGCCGTATTTGCCGTAGCCACGGCGATACCGGTGCTTGCCGTTGCCTGGATACTGGCTTTCAGTGTGCAGCAGATGGGCAGTTTCTACGGCAAGATGCAGAAGGTGCAGAAATGGATGAATCTCCTTGTGGGAGTCGTATTTATTCTCGTCGGCATCTATTATTGTTGGATAATGTATGTATAAACAAGATTAATAACTGATTAAATTTTTGGAAAGATGGAAATTAAAGTATTGGGACCGGGTTGCAGCAGATGCAAGACAACCTATCAGGTGATTGAGAAAGTGATCAAGGAAAACAACCTGGACGTGAAACTGACCAAGGTGGACGATCTGATGGAAATGATGAAGTATAACATCATGACCACTCCTGCCGTAGTCGTGGATGAAGTGGTGAAGATGAAGGGACAGGTGCCCACGGAAAGTGACGTGAAGAAACTTCTGGGAATCTGAAAACGCAGGTAGTGACATGATACAAGATTTTGCAGACTGGCTGGTCTATGGGATTTTCGGGCTGAGTGCCGGAACTTCCCTGGTACGGCTGTGAACTTTTTCTTCTACGACACGGTCAAGATTCTGATCCTGTTGTTCTTCATCAGTGTACTGATGGGCATTGTCAATGCCTATTTCCCGATCGAACGGTTGCGCAACTATCTGGTTACGCACCGGATGTACGGGTTGCAGTATCTGCTGGCGGCTCTGTTCGGAGCCATCACCCCGTTCTGCTCCTGCTCGTCCATTCCGCTGTTCATCGGGTTTGTGAAAGGAGGGATTCCCCTGGGAGTGACCTTTGCCTTTCTGATCACCTCGCCGCTGGTCAACGAAGTGGCGGTGGCCATGTTCCTCGGATCGTTCGGACTGAAAGTGACTCTTATCTATGTCGTCAGCGGCATCCTGCTGGGAGTGATCGGCGGTTTCGTGCTGGGACGGATGAGGCTGGCCCCTTATCTCAGCGACTGGGTGAAACAGATTCAGGCACACTCGTCGGCTCAGGCAGATGAGTGGGAGAAAGATCACACCACCTTTATCCGCCGGCTGCCTGCCATTGTCCGTGATGCCTGGCGGATTGTCCGCGGCGTACTGGTGTATATCTTGATCGGTATCGGCATCGGAGCTTCATGCACGGCTTTGTGCCCGAAGGATTTTTTGAGCAGTACATGTCGAAGGACAACTGGCTGGCCGTTCCCCTGTCGGTTCTTCTGGCCGTACCGATGTATGCCAATGCAGCCGGTATCGTGCCCGTCATCGAGGTGTTTGTAGCCAAAGGGATTCCGATGGGTACGGCAATCGCCTTTATGATGGCGGTGGTGGGACTGTCACTGCCCGTAAGCCACATTGCTCAAGAAAGGTGATGACCTGGCGTCTTATCGGGATTTTTTTCGGTACGGTAGCCTTTTTCATCATCCTGTCGGGCTATCTGTTCAATTTCATATTATAACCCTTTACAAGACTTATAGCGTTATGAAAATTTTGATACTTTGCACGGGAAACAGTTGCCGCAGCCAGATGGCTCATGGTTCCTGCAATCGTTTGACGCCTCGCTGGAGGTGTATTCCGGCGGAACGGAACCGGCCGCACAGGTCAATCCCAAGGCCGTGGAAGTGATGAAGGAAGCAGGGATCGACATCAGCAGCCATACTCCGGTCAGTGTCCGTACCTATCTGGATCAGGCGTGGGATTATGTCATTACCGTGTGCGGGGGAGCCAACGAGAGCTGTCCGGCGTTTACGGGGAAGGTAGGCAAGCGCCTGCATATCGGTTTCGATGACCCTTCGCATGCCACAGGAACGCCCGAGTTTATCGAGGCTGAGTTCCGCCGCGTACGCGATGAGATCCGTGAGCGTTTCCATAGCTTTTATCTCTCGGAACTCTGCAGGAAGTAAAGATTATTCAGAGGAAAATTACCGGTCCGCATGATGCACCCGAACAGGTGTACCGTGCGGACCGTTTGATTACAGGTTCTTGCGCGGAATTTATGCGGTCAATCGGGCTGGATTATGCCTTCGTTGCGTGGCAATTATGCGGTCGATCAGGCTGCATCGTGCGGTCGTTGTGCGGGAATTATGTAGTCTTTGCGGTAATGATGCCGTCTCAGAACTCATCAATGGTTGCATTGACAAAGTCAAGGAAGGGCTTCATGATCTCGAACATTCCGGCTGTGCGCTCCAGCCAGTCGGGAGCCGTGAAAAAGTCCTCCGGGACAGGGTGACAGCAGGAGTAATCCTTGCAGCGGATGTATTCAGGGTAGGGGAAGTCCGTTGGGAAATCCCTTGGGGATGGTTTTCACCCGTGTTTCTCCCAGTACGGGAAACAGGCTGTGGAACGGATCGCTGCCCACGATGCGGTGGAAAGTTTCCGGTTGTTCGCAGATGCTCTGGCGTACGGCACGCAGGACGTCCGACGGCAGGCAGTAGGCTCCTCCGGCTACCAGACAGCTTCCGGTTCCAGGTGCATGTAGTATCCGCCATGGTTGGACTTTTTGCCCCGGGCATTGATGTAGGCTCCGAAATGGCGTTTGTAGGGAGACTTGTCGGGAGAAAAGCGGGTGTCGCGGTAGAACCGGTAGGTGCAGTCTGCTACCGTCAGATATTGCACGGACGGGTCGAATGCGGCAATGCGCACGATCAGGTCGTGTACCATGCTTTCGAAAGCAGCACGTGCCTCGTCGTAGAGGTCGCGGTGCTCGTGAAACCATTCGCGGTTGTTGTTGATAGCGATCTGTCGCAAATATTGCAGGCAGATTTCTGCCCGTTTATCGGAAGGGATATGCTGGCTCATAAGAATCATCAGTTTATAATTTTATTCGGTCTGCAAAAGTAGCAAGTTTTTCTTTTGCTGTCTGGAGAAAATTCCATAAATTGCGGCATCAAAATTATTCGCTATGAGAAATAAAATGTTAACCGGGTGTCTGTCGGGTATATTTTGTCTATGGGGATGTACTTCCGCTCCTCAGTTTGATTATGGTTCAATGGGCGGAGAGTCAAAAGTACTGGAGCTTGCAGTCTCTGATTTGAAGAAATATGTGTCGGATGCCGGTAATCGGGAGAAAGTTTTTGAGTTTGAAGTAACTGACAGTTTGCCGGAGGGTGAATTCGGCTTTTCCTGTGACGGAAAAGGTAAGGTCATCTTCCGTGCAGGAGATGCGATGGGGGTAACACATGCCGTCTATACTTATCTGGAAAAGATGGGCTATCTGTTTGACCTGACGGGGACCTCCGTCCCTGAACATTGGGCGAAGGCCATGACGGAACCTTTTGACACCTTGATAAAACCGGACATCAGGTGGCGAGGAATCCGCCAGCATGTCAATTTTCCGATGGACATCTCTTCTTATACCCTGGAGGATGCCAAGGAGTATATTGACCGGCTGGTGCGCATGCGTTTTAATAAGCTGACGATCCACAGCTATCCGGGGCAATGGTATGAAACTTATTTTGGAGACAGTCTGTCTCTGGCCGGAAATTATTTTTACGGAAACAAGCATGTGATGTACGACAATGCTTTTCTGCAAGAGAAGATCAAGGATAATGATTCCCTGTTCTGTATTCCCGAGGCTGAACGGCTGAAGGACAATCCGCAGGCCAACAGCAAATTTGCCTTGTCATGGATGAAGGCACTGATTGATCACGCCAAAAGCCGGGGACTTTATGTCCAGTTTTCGTTTGAACCCCGGGTGACAACGGTCGAGCAGACTGTCGCTACGGTGAATGATCTGCTGAAAACGTATCCGGACATTGATGCGCTTGAACTGATAACCGAAGAAACCGGAGGATGGGGAGCCGGGTGTACAAGGAAAGAGACTGAGGCGACTTGAACCGTTTTTTGAAAAGCCGGTCGCAACAGACTCTGCTGTAACCGCTCCGATTCAGGACAAGCAGTCCGACCTGAATACCCTGTACATGCAGATTGGCATTATTTCGAAGGCTATCAGGCAGCTGAATCAGGGCGGAGCTGGACATCCCGAATTCAAACTCGGAATTTACAGTTCGATTACTCCTTATACGAAAGGGGCTTACCGGCTGGCCCGTCTGGCACTTCCGGAAACGAAAATCTGTCTGATGTCTTCGCATGGCAGTGAGGGTACTGCCCAGGCGCTTCCCTCTGTCGTTGTTTCTCCGCAAGACGGAAAATGACGGAAATATATTCCTGGATCGAGTTTGACGGACTAATGTATTTATATCAGAATTCCATAGGCGGTAATGAAAAGATGATGCAATGGCTGTCTGAGTCTTCTGATTGCGGGGTTTCATCTGTTCTTTTCAATCATTGGCGTACTGCGGAAAGCAGGACTTCTGCCGTTTTGTGGCTGAGGCTACACTGGATGGCGGGCTTTCGGCAGAACGTTTCTACCGGAATTACGCAGACCGTCTGTCCATTGCCGATAAGGACCGGTTGATGGAGGCCATGCAGCTGGTGAACCGTGCGGATGTTTTTGCCACAACGAATTTGGGAAATATCGGTTTTTGCTGGATGGGAGCCTGGGGGAACGGCGGTTCTTACACCTGGATGAGCAAGGATAACATTGACCATGCCAGAAAAATGTATCTCGATGCCGGCAATCTGCTGAAAGAGATTCTGGAAAAAACGGAAAAGGGAACCGAGGCATACCATTATCTGGCCTTTGTATGCAACCGGGTGCTTTGTTCCGTGCTTTATCTGGACGCTTTCCGGGAGGCCGTGAATATTCAGCGTTTCAACGGACAGGATCAGACGGAGGACTCGCAGGCACAGATCAGGGAAATCTGTGACAAGGCTTTGCTTATCTTCGATCAGTATATGGCCAAACACGCTGAAATGCTGGAAGACAGGGGCTGCGAGGGAACTCTGGTAAGTGTATGGAATTCTCCGATCAGAGGCCTGAAAATTTATAGATCCGGTTGGGGGGCGTTCCTATGGACGGTCCTTCTTCTTTTGGATGCGGTTGATGCACCTCCTTACCTATTGTATATGAATAAGAACGGGTGAAAAACTTCAATTACGTATGAAAACATATAAATATTCTTTGGGGAGTACATTGTGCGGAATGTGCCTGCTGCCGTTGCTGACAGCTTGTGGGGGAACAGAAACCGGTGGCACACCGGAGCAGAAGGCGGTTATCTCGGCAGAGGTCCGTCCGTTGAACCGATTGTGCCGGAAGGGGTGTACATTGCAGATCCGGAAGTGCGACAGATGCCCGACGGACGGATCTATGTCTATGGTTCAAAAGATGAACCGGGTACGGCCTGGTGCTCGCCCCGGTATAATGTCCTTTCTTCGTCCGATCTCGTGAACTGGGATATGGAGCAGATTTCCTTTGCGACTCAAGGCATGGGTAAACAGACTGCCTATTCCCAAGAAATTCTGTATGCACCGGACTGCATTCATCACGACGGCCGCTATTACCTGTATTATTGTCTGACGGATGACAGCGAAGGCGTAGCGGTGCTGATTCTCCTTACGGCCCGTTTAAGAACGGGAAAAAGATTGAGGGAATTCAGGGATCGATCCTTTCTGTCTTTATTGATGACGACGGACAGGCTTATCTCTTTTGGGGGCAGTGGCACGCCCGGGGAGCAAAGCTGAATAAGGAGATGAATGCCATTGAAGGTGAGATTCACGACAGTCTTCTGACTTACGATAAGCATTGTTTCAATGAAGGCAGTTCCGTGAGAAAGCGGAACGGCATTTATTATTTTGTCTATGGCAGCCATTCACAGCACGGGGAGTCCAACTGTGCAACCCTGGACTATGCTACGGCTACTTCTCCTTTCGGTCCTTACACTTATCGGGGAGTAATCATCGATAACTGGGGAAGCGGACGCAATCTGGTGAACAATCACGGTTGTATTACGGAGATTAACGGACAATGGTATATTGCTTATCACCGTCCCACGCATTCCTCTTCGTCCATGAGAAAGGCCTGTCTGGAACCCATAACCTTCAATGAGGACGGTACGATACAGCAGGTAGAGATGACTACCCAGGGAGCAGGCGGACCGATGTCGCCGGCTTTGCGGATGGAAGCCTACCGGGCCTGTCTGCTTTCGGGAAATGTATATCCGACGGTGCGCCGTCCTGAAAACGATGTGCCGGTGGAATATCTGACCGGCATCCGGGATGGAGATTGTGCTTACTGGAAGTACTATGATTTTGATCAGGCAGAGGTGAACCGCTTCATTTGCAAGACATGGGATAAGAATCTTTCCGCACAGATTGAAATCCGCCTGGATAATCCGGACGGTGAACTTCTGGCACTTGCCCGCTGAAGCCGAACAACGGGGAAACGGCTTATGCCATTCACGAAACAGCAATAAAGACCCCGAAAGGAAAGCATGCTCTGGTTCTTGTCTTTAAAGGAGACAGGGGAGGAGATCCCGGACAGGATTTGATGAACCTGGAATGGTTTACATTTACGAAAAACTGATTGACAATAAATTTAATACTAACGGAACAAAATGAAAGTAATACAGATTTTAGGAACCTGGCGGCTTTGCTGCTGTGCTTCGCTTGTGGGGATGGAACTCTTCAGCAGGAACCGGTCAGACGGTCCGGACAGGCTGATGTCGTTTCTCTCGATGATGACTGGCGTTTCATCAGATACGGTCTGCAGGCCGATGGAACAAGGGTGGAAGAGCCGGCCGGTATGTTTGAAACAGGTGTGGATGATTCGGGCTGGGAAAGGCTGGATGTACCGCATGATTTTGCCATTACCGGACCGTTCCGGATGGACTTGTCAGGCAATACCGGAAGACTTCCTTATCAGGGAATCGGCTGGTACCGGAAAACATTTACGGTGGACAAGGCCGATCAGGGAAAACGTTTTTATGTGGATTTTGACGGCGTGATGGCATACGCAAGGTATGGCTGAACGGAGAGTATGTAGGTACGTGGCTTATGGTATAATTCATTCCGTCTGGATCTGACTCCCTTTATCAAGGTGGGTGAGCCTAATGTGCTGGCTGTACGGACTGACACGGAGAAATGGGAATCCCGCTGGTATCCGGGTGCCGGTATCTACGCCATGTGTGGCTGGTGAAGACTGGACAGGTGCATGTGAAACATTGGGGAACCAAGATGGAAGCGGAGAACCTGACGGCCCGGACGGCAGATCTGCATTTCACGGTGGAAGTGGAAAACCATCTGGACGAGGCAGCAAAGGCTGTGGTGAAGACTTCGGTCTATGAACTGGATTCGCTGGACTGCCTGGGCAAGCGTGTACTGCGCTTTGACGACCAGACACTGGAGCTGCCTTGCAGGGAAGCGGGAAGGTAGATATGCAGAAGACACTGGACGACTGCAAGCGCTGGGACATCGAATCGCCCAACCGCTACATGGCTTGCGTGACGGTACAGGTGGACGGCAAGGAGACCGACCGTTATTACACGCCGTTTGGAGTACGCGAAATCAGTGTTTCACGCGAAGGCTTTTTCCTGAACGGGCGCCGCGTAGAGATCAAGGGTGTCTGCAATCATCACGACTTGGTGCACTGGTGCAGCATTCAATATGAGTGCCCTAGAACGTCAGTTCCGCATCATGCAGGAAATGGGCTGCAATTCCATCCGTACCTCTCATAATCCTCCTGCTCCCCGAGGTCCTGGAACTGGCCGATAAAAAGGGCATCCTGATCATGGACGAAGCCTTCGATGCCTGGGCCAGCGGCAAACGTGAATGGGATTACAACAAGCTGTATGAGGAATGGCACAGAAAAGACCTGGAGGCTCTGGTACGTCGTGACTGGAATCATCCTTCCGTCGTATTCTGGTCAATCGGAAATGAAGTCATGGAACAGCAGAATGTAGAAATGACGAAACATCTGGTGGATATTGTCAAGTCACTGGACAAGACCCGTCCTGTGACAAACGGATATAATGATCCGAATGGCGGACGGGCTTCGGGAGCAGTATGGCTCTGGACGTGATGGGTGTCAATTATTTCTTCTATGAACAGGCCAGATGGGATGCTGATGAACGCTATAAGAACAAGCCGACAATCGGTACGGAAACTTCTTCCTGCCTGAGCACACGTGGCGTTTATTTTATGGGAGATACGCTCCGCAAGGATTATCAGATCACTTCGTATGATAAGGATGCTCCAGGCTGGGGCTGTACTCCTGACCGGCAGTTTGCTACGAACTTCCAGTTTCCGCATCTGCTGGGCGAATATGTCTGGACAGGCTTTGACTATCTGGGTGAACCGACTCCGTTCAATTCCGACAATACCAACCTGCTGAATTTCCGGACAGACCCGTCGAAGCGGGCTGAGCTGGAGAAGCAGCTGGCTGAACTGGAACGCACGCAACCGCCTTCTCGCAGCAGTTATTTCGGCATTGTCGATCTGGCCGGTTTCCCTAAAGACCGTTATTATCTGTATCAGTCGCATTGGCGTCCGGATCTTCCGATGGCACATATCCTGCCTCACTGGAACTGGGAAGGCCGTGAGGGACAGATCATACCGGTACATGTCTATACTTCGGGTACGGAGCCGAGTCTGTTTGTCAATGGCAAGAGCTATGGCCGCAAGGTGAAAGAAACAGGCAAGGATTTCCGTCTGGTATGGGACAGTGTTGTCTATCAGCCGGGCTGTGTGAAGGTTGTTGCCTACAAGGACGGAAAACAATGGCGGAAGATGAGGTACAGACCACAGGCAAGGCTCAGAAGATCCGGTTGTCGGCAGACCGTGCTTCCGTTGCAGGCAGTGAAGACGAACTGGCTTCGTAACCGTGACAATCGTGGATGGCTCCGGACAGAAAGTACCGACCGCCTGTTTGCCACTGAAAGTAGAAGTGACAGGCTCTGGTGAACTGGTCGCTACGGATAATGGTGATCCGACCTCTTTCACTCCCTTCCAGAGTGCCGGACGGGAATCGTTCAATGGTCTGGCATTGGCCATTGTCCGCGGCAAGAAGGGAGCTGCGGGAAAAATGCAGGTACAGGTAAGTGGAGCCGGTCTGGAATCTGCTTCGCTGGAAATTGAAGTGAAATAGCAGGAATGATCTTATGAAAAGCAGAATATCGATGATTGTAGCCGGACTACTGGTGGCTGGTATGGCTATGGCACAACAGGCGGAAATAGACAGATACAATGTAGAGTGGGATACTCCTTCTGAAAATTCGGCAGGATCAATGCCGTTGGGGAATGGAGAACTTGGGGCTAATCTTTGGGTAGAGAAGAATGGAGACTTGCTGTTCTATCTCTCCCGGACAGATGCCATCAGTGAGGCAAACCGGCTGATGAAGATGGGACGGGTGCGGGTTTCCCTGTCACCGAATCCTTTCGGGAAGGGTTGCCGTTCTCACAGCAACTGGTGCTGAAGGACGGAGCGATTTATGTCACAGCCGGGAAAGACGGAGAAGCTGTGAAATTCAGTTTCTATATGGATCCGGATCAGGAAACGGCCTATCTGCAAATGAAGGGAGAAGTTCCCTATCAGGTGAAGGTGACGGCTGAGTCCTGGAGAAAAGAACCCCACGTGATCACAAAAGGCGAAGCGCCTTCTGCCTGGTTGAACGAAATGCCTTCCTGGGTGCATATCGAAGAATCGGCTGATGTTTTTCAGTCGGAAGGGAAGGACATTGTGTGGTATCATCAGAACGAAAGCTCGGTATATGACCTGATCATAAAACACCAGAAAAAAGAAGCTGTCGCTGCCAATTTCCCGGATCCGGTCAGAAACCGTATCTGGGGAGTAGACATGTCGTCCAAAGGGTTGGAGAAAGTGAATGATTCCACGTTTCAGTCTCCGAAAGGCATCCGCCAGTGTGAGTTGAAGCTGGTCACTCATTCTGCACAGTCGGCATCGGTTGCAGAATGGAAAAAGGAAGTGAACCGACAGGCCCGGAAGACTTCTGCAGAAAAAGCATTGCAGGCGAGCCGGACTGGTGGACTGATTTCTGGAAGCAAAGCTATATTTATGTGGACATACCTGAAGATCCGGATTTTGCTTATCGGCTGACCCAGAGCTATATTCTCCAGCGATATATGCTGGCCGGAAGCGGACGGGGGAATTTCCCGGTCAAGTTTAACGGCTCGATTTTCACTACTGATCCGAAGTTTACGAGAGCATCTGCGGATTATTCTCCGGACTACCGTAACTGGGGAAATGATTTCTGGTGGCAGAATACACGTCTGCCGTATTATGCCATGCTGGCAAATGGTGATTTCGATCAGATGCAGGCTCTTTTTGATTTCTATCTGAGCCGGATGTCTGCATTCCGGACATTGGCAGCCAAATATTATCAGGCAAAAGGTGCGTTTATTCCGGAAACGGTGACTGTTTTCGGAACCTATGCAAATGGCGATTATGGCTGGGAGCGGGAAGGCCATTCACCGAATGAAGTATTGAACATCTATATCCGTCACATCTGGGTTCAGGGCCTGGAGCTGAGCAAACTGATGCTGGATTATGCTTCTTACAGTGGTGATGAGCCTTTTTGCGGGAAAAGGCATTGCCGGCTATCAAAGAGTTTATACTCTATTTTGATTCACGTTTCCGGAACGGACAGGGAAAGATCCATATCACACCGACCCAGTCAGTGGAAACATACTGGTATGGGGTGGAGAATGACATGCCGTCAGTGCCGGTCTGCACTATGTACTGGAGCATTGGAGAAACTGCCGTCTCATCTTTTGCCGGAACCGGACCGTCAGTATTATCTGCAGCTGAAGAAAGATTTGCCCGGACTGCCTCAGAAGCGGATTGCTCAGGGAGATATTTTCCTTCCGGCAGAAGTATTTTTGGAGCTTCGTACGAATGTGGAAAATCCGGAACTGTATGCGGTCTTTCCGTTCGGACTGGCAAACTTCTCGAATGAGTTGTGTCAGACGGGGATCCGTACGTTCCGATACCGGAATTTTGACAGCTGGTATGGCTGGGGACAGGACGGACAGGAAGCTGCAATTCTGGGACTGGTAGATGAGGCTGCGGAGATGCTGCGGAAAAAGGTCGGGAACACCAATCCCAATCACCGTTTTCTGGCCATGTGGGGACCTAATTATGACTGGGTGCCGGATCAGGATCACGGAAGCAATCTGATGCTTACCTTGCAGAATATGGTTTTGCAGAGTTATGACAAGGCATATTTGCTGCCTTGCTGGCCTGAAAACTGGAATGTATCATTTAAGTTGTATACATCACGGGAAACCCAAATCGAGGGACAGTATAAAGAGGGACGTCTGACATTCACTCGGCAGGGAGATATGGAAGTCGTTGAGGCAAATAAACGGTAAAAACGGATGAATCTAATGAAACAACAGATCTGTATATCGGCTGAAACTGGCCGTCTGTATGTTATTGACGGCACTGGGGGAGTGAAAGCCCAGGAACTGGTTCCCTATAAGAATCCGGATCTTCCGGTAGAGGTTCGAGTGAAGGACTTGTTGCAGCGGATGACGCTGGAGGAGAAGGTGGATCAGTTGAACATGAAAAGTCTGAATGCCTTGCAGACAGACAATGCCGGGCAGGTAACGGACAGCTCTCTGGTCCGGCTCTTTCAAGGCCGGAGCATCGGTTGCCTGGAAAGCCCTTTTGTGGAACATCATAAGGTGGCCCTCTACGCTGAGGCTGCTGATCATTATTACGGACACAGACCCGTTTGGGGATTCCGGCCATACAGATCGCAGAATGTCTGCATGGGCAGATGGCTTTGGGTACGACAATCTTCCGCAGGCAATAGGTCTGGGGTCCACCTGGAATCCGGAGCTGATCAGGCAGATGGCTTCGGCAATTGCGGCAGAGGCATCCCTGCGGGAGTTGACCAGGCACTCTCGCCGTTGTTTTGATCTGCACGTGATCCGCGCTATGGCCGGGTGGAAGAATGTTACGGAGAAGATCCCTGGCTGGTGAAAGAAATGGGAGTTGCTTTTGTGACGGGTATGCAGGGAGAAGCCAGCCAGACCCGGTCAGGGATAGCAGAAGGAAAACTGGCTTGTACGGCCAAGCATTTTGTCGCTTACTCGGTACCGGAGGCAGGAATCAATCTGGCTCCCTCGCTGGTGGGAGAACGGACTCTGCGTGAATTGCATTTTGTGCCGTTTAAGGCTGCGGTCCAGGAAGCCAATGTATATAGTCTGATGCCCGGATATCATGAAGTGGATGGAGTTCCGGTTCATGCCAGTCATTGGCTGCTGACGGACGTGTTGCGGAAGGAATGGGGATTTGGCGGTTATGTCTTTTCGGATTATGGAGCGTGGGCATGCTGGATAATTTCCATTACACGGCGGCTGATCCGTCCGAGTCGGCTGTTCAGGCCCTGACCGCTGGAGTTGATCTGGAAGCACCGGGAAGTTATGCCTATGGACATCTGGAAAATCTGGTCAGGGAAGGAAAAGTGCCGGAAGCCCTGGTGGATTCGGCGGTCGTCCGTATTTTGCGGGTGAAGTTCAAGCTGGGACTGTTTGAACGGCCTTTCCATTATTCGGAGAAGAAAGCGAAAGCTGTTGTACACCGGCAGGAACATGTAGATCTGGCTCAACGGATAGCCGAAGAGTCTGTGGTTTTGTTGAAGAACCAGGACCGCACACTTCCTCTGGTCAGGAACAGACTGAAGCGTATTGCTGTGATCGGCCGAATGCCGATAAAGTGCAGTTTGGTGATACAGTATCACGAAGAACAATGACTATGGGGTAACTGTACTGGAAGGCATCAGGCGGTATGCCGGCAAGGAAGTGGAAGTCAGCTATGCGGAAGGTTGCGGTATTACCTCCTTGTCGAAAGACGGTTTTGCAGAAGCAGCCCGTCTGGCCCGGGAAAGTGATGTCGTTGTACTGGTACTTGGAGGCACCAGTGTCATTTATTCAGGAATCGGTTGGGGAGATGCCAATTCGAAGGAAGTCAATACATGCGGTGAAGGCTATGACCGGAATGAACTGAATTTTCCCGGAGTACAGGCCGAGTTGCTGGATCTCGTATCCGGTCAGGGGAAGCCGGTGGTACTGGTCATGCTGAATGGCCGTCCTTATACCATTCCCGAAGAGGTGAAAAAGGTGGATGCCGTGCTGGAAGCCTGGTATCCGGGTGAAAAGGGAGGAGATGCGATTTCCCGGATCCTGTTTGGAGAAGTCAATCCTTCCGGACGTTTGTCTGTGACATTTCCTCCGACCACCGGACATATCTCCATGTATGCGAATCACAAGCCTTCAGGCAAAGGATATTACCGGCAGCGGGGTACTCTGCAGAAGCCCGGCCGCGATTATGTTTTTTCCTCACCGGATCCTTTGTTTTGTCTGGGATATGGCTTGAGTTATACGACTTTTGAGTATAGCAACTGGAGATACAGAATCACATGGCATCGAAAGGGAGGTACTGGTGAGTTGTATGCTGAAGAATACAGGAGATGTAAAGGGTGCGGAAGTGGTGCAGCTTTATGTCCGTGACAAGATCAGCAGTGTGACAACTCCGGTGAAGGCTTTGAAAGGCTTTTCCAAGGTTGAACTGAATCCCGGAGAAAGCAGGAAGGTTACGCTGGTGCTGAAGAAGGATGATCTGAAGCTGTGGAATGCAGCGATGGATTTTGTACTGGAACCGGGAGATTTTGAAGTCTTTGTCGGTGCATCCGTAGAGGACATCCGGCTGAAAGGGAATTTTAAGGTGGAATGAGACAGCGTTGATATGGAGCAGGTAAACATAGGTTTTATATTGTTGAATATCGGATATGCCATACATCATGCGGACTGGAATTACCAGCGCGTAAGCAGTCCGTTTGCGCGGATTTATCTGGTGAAGGGAGGTACGGCCAAACTGCATCTGCCCGATAAGGTGCAGATTCTGCTGCCCGGCCAGTCTGTATATCATACCTCCCTTCACCTTCCACAGCTATGAGTGTGACGGTGATTTCTCTCTGTATTACATTCACATATACGAACCCCAGCAGGCGGTAAAGAGAATCCTGGAGGACTATATCTATCCGACCGAGATAGACGCATCTCCCTTTGATGTTGCACTGGTGGAGCGCTTGATGGAGATTAATCCGGAACGGCAGCTGAAAGGATATAATCCTTCGGACTACGACAATCCGCAGACGCTGATGCTGAACATCCGCCGTAATCTGCTGCTGAAGCCCTTTGAGATTTTTGAGACACAGGGGATCCTGCTTCAAATCCTGTCACGTTTTCTGAAATGTGCCCAGCACCGGTATGAAATAACCGATACGCGCATCTGGAAAAGTATTCGGTATATACGGAAGAATATTGACAAGGAAATAGAACTGGATACGCTGGCCGGAATTTCATGCCTTTCCAAGGATCATTACATCAGACTTTTCAAGAAGGAAATGAAGATGACTCCCGTAAAATACATCAATCAGAAAAAATCGAGAAAGCCCAGATCCTGCTGTTTTCCGGGAATCTGTCAGTCAAGGACATTGCCTATACTTTGTCTTTCAATAATGTGTCTTATTTCAACAGACTTTTCAAAAGTTTTGTGGGTTGTACACCTGTGGAGTATAAGAATGAGCAGGGCACACTGATGATGAAGATGCAGGAAAAAAACGGCTGAAATCTGCCTGATGTCGATATTGTGTTATCTATGAACTGTTTTGTTTGAGAAATGAAGCGAAAAATGTGCTTCATTTGCAAAAAATTAAATGAGGAACACAATGAAAAAAAAGGCTGTCTTTATTTTATCTGCGTTGGCTTTGCTTTCATCCTGCAAGCCGTCAGCTTCATCATCAAGTGATGATATCCTGTCTGTAACTTCACCGGAAGGTACTGCCGTATTTCAGGATAACTGGGAGAATATAGGGGCAAACTATCAATGTCCGGACTGGTTTACAGATGCGAAGTTTGGTATTTTCATCCATTGGGGAGTATATTCTGTGCCGGCATTCAAAAACGAATGGTATGCCCGGAGTATGTATGTACAGGGATCGGATGAATATAAGCATCATCTGGAGAAGTATGGCAAGCATACTGATTTTGGTTACAAGGACTTTATTCCGCTTTTCAAGGCAGAAAAATTTGATGCGCACGAATGGGTATCACTCTTTAAGGAAGCAGGAGCAAAATATATTGTTCCGGTGGCTGAACACCATGATGGTTTTGCCATGTATGACAGTGATCTGAATCCGTGGAACGCGGTAAAGATGGGCCCAAAAAAGGACATTATCGGTTTGCTGAAAACCGAAGCTGAAAAGGCGGGACTGGTATTCGGCTTTCAAGCCACCGTCTGGAAAATGCCTGGTTCTATAACGGAGGTATGCTTTTCCCGTCGGATGTGCAGGACTCCACTCTGTCCATCTATGGTTTCCGCCTGCCTGAATCCGATAAATATAACGACGAGGTCGGTCTGGATCTGCTGGCTCACACTAAAGAGCTGGTTGACAAGTATCAGCCTCAGCTTATCTGGTTTGACTGGACTGTTGGCAACGAAGTCATCCGGCCTTACTTTAATAAATTCATGGCCTATTATTACAACTGTGCGCTTGATTGGGGCAAAGGGGTTGTAGTCAATACCAAGGAAGGGTATCCCACCAACGTGCAGATCGGGGATGTGGAACGTGGAAAGCTGGATAAAATCCGCAAGTATCCCTGGCAGACCGATACCTCTGTCGGTAAAAAGGCATGGGCTTATATTGACGGTGAAGAAAATAAGACCCCGGATCAGATTGTGCATGATCTGATTGACATTGTGAGCAAGAACGGAAACCTGTTGCTGAATATCGGACCGCGTGCGGACGGAACCATCACTGAAGAGCAGAAAAATGTGTTGCTGGCCATCGGAGGCTGGCTGAAAGTGAACGGTGAGGCGATCTACGGTTACGTCCGTGGGTGAGATCAGGAGAGGGCAGTACGAAATCGACATCCGGATCGTTCTCGGATAACACAGCTGTCGCTTATACAGCTCAGGATATACGGTTTACGACCAAGGGAAACACCCTGTATGCCATTGTGCTGAACTGGTCGGACAAGGACGTCCTGATTCATTCGCTGGATAAGACAGGACTGGGTGACTCCAAAATTTCGGCTGTTCCATGCTGGGCTCAGACGAGAAGATCAGCTGGCAGGCTACGGACAAGGGACTGAAATTGTCATTCCCTGAAAGCAAGCCTGTGCATTTGCTTATACGTTTAAGATTACTTTCGACAAAATGGCCGGCTCCCAGCTTGAAAATGAGATGGTAGATGTGCCTATGGTTCATGCCGACTAACCGGCTCTGCATAAGTTTCAAAGTTAAGATGCAATCCAAATCAAATGCAAAGACCGGGTGTTTTACACGCCGTGTTATTTATTATTGCTAATATTTTCTACTATTCAGCTGATTTATTCAGAACATTACTAATCTATTTTATATGAAAAAACTTGCAATTTCTCTTTCTTTGTTTCTTATGTATTCTTTTTCATCTTTCGGGTTTTAGCCCGAAAGATGAAAAAGTTATTGCAGACTTTTTAAACCTCAAGTTTGGTATGTTCATTCATTATAATATGGGAACTTACCACCAGGAGCAATGGGCTTACCCGTTTCACGACCCCAAATCTTTTCAGCCTACTCATCTGGACTGTTCGCAATGGGCAGAAGGGGCTAAAAGTGCCGGCATGCGCTATGCGGTCTTTACAGCCAAACACCATGACGGGTTTTGCTTATGGGACTCCAGTGTGACGGGATATGACATTGCAAGTTCCAATTACCCGAAACGGGATTTGGTAAAAGAGTATGTCGATGCGTTTAGAAATGCGGGGATTATACCTGGACTGTACTTTTCTGTAATGGACTGGCATCATGGCATTAACAAGGGTACGGTTAATGCAGAAAACATCAGCTTCATGAAGAAACAGCTTACGGAACTACTTACTAATTATGGTGAGATTCTTTGCATCGTCATCGACGGATGGGGTTCTAAATGGGGAGGACCTACCTTTGAAGAGTTGCCTTTCCATGTGCTGGCCGACCATATTCATTCTATTCAGCCTAACTGTCTGGTTATTAACCATAGTTGTAACACTTCTTTAGACCAGACCCAGATTGTTCACTATGAAGCAACGCATGGACAGCATTGTCCTAATGACAATACCATCCCCTCCCAACAAGGTCCTACCCTGCAGAAAGCCTGGTTCTGGGAACCAGGCTTTGAAAAGGACACTCTGAAATCTGTGTCCGACATTAAAAACGAATTAAATTTTGCAAATACGCACTATACCAATTACCTGCTGAACGTTTCTCCCAACGATAGAGGGTTGCTGGATAAGAATGTAATGGACCGACTGAGCGAAATTGGCAGATCGGTTACGGTTTCGGAAAAAGAAATTACAGTCTTGCCCGCCGTGGCTCCTGTCAACAGGGGGGTAAGCGTCACTGCGTCAAGCGAGAAAAAAGGTTATGAAGCGAAAAATGTAATTGATGCCAGCTTGCATACGAACTGGCAGTTTATGGAAGGAGATTCGGAAAAATGGGTTGAACTGGATTTTGGCAAGCCGACAACTTTCAACAAAGTGATTTGCGGTGAATTTTACAGCCAGATCCGAAAATTCAAAATCGAGGCTTTAGTTAAGAACAAGTGGGTGAAAATTGCCGACGGAAACACGATGGGAGTAAATTTTCATGCCACATTCAGGAATGTAACCGCACAAAAGTACCGGCTGACCATTCTTGCATGCGAGGGCTTGCCTTTACTTTCCGAAATAACATTCGTGAACTATTAATCAACGAAACTAATACTTAATGATTGCATATGAAAATACAAGGATATGAAGTCCGGAAATTTGCCGGACCTACCAAAAGGTATTGTCAGATACTTAATTTGAAGGATGACCAGGATCTGATCGAAGCTTATCGCCGCATTCACAGCCAAGAGAATGCCTGGCCTGAAATCAGGGCAGGCATACGTGAGGTCGGCATTCTGGAGATGGAAATTTATATTTCCGGGAACCAGTTGTGCATGATTGTGGAAACTCCGGCCGATTTTGACTGGGAAACGGCTATGAGCAGACTGGCAACCCTGCCGCGGCAGGCTGAATGGGAAGACTATGTTGCCCGCTTTCAGCAATGTGCTGAGCATGCATCGTCCGGCGAAAAATGGAAAATGATGGAGCGTATGTTTTACCTCTATGAGTAGAATTTGTTATAGATCAACCTTATAAAATACTTATACATGAAATATCGTGAATTGGGAAAAACAGGAATGATGGTTCCTGTTTTGAGCTTCGGTGCTTCCTCCTGGGTGGAGTGTTTCATTCCGTACGTGAGGAGGATGCCATAGAAGCTGTATTCACAGCCATTGATAATGGGCTGAATTTTATCGATGTGTCACCTTATTATGGACACTATAAGGCCGAAACGGTGCTGGGAAAAGCCTTGAAGGAAATTCCGAGGGATAAATATCTTCTGTCCACCAAAGTGGGACGTTATGGAGAGAACGGAGTGAATACGTGGGACTATTCTGCCAGAAGAGCGACAGAAAGTGTATACGAAAGCATGGAAAGGCTGCATGTGGATACATAGACCTGATCAATGTCCATGACATCGAATTTGCGGACTTGCATCAGGTGGCCGAAGAAACACTTCCGGCGCTGGTGGAACTGAAACAGAAAGGTCTGGTGGGCCATGTGGGCATTACCGACCTGCAGCTGGAGAACCTGAAATGGGTAATTGATCATACCGCGCCGGGAATGGTGGAGTGTGTGCTCAACTTCTGCCACTACTCCCTGAATGATGACAAGCTGGCTGATTTTCTGGATTCTTCGAAGAAAGAGGTCTGGGGGTCATCAACGCTTCTCCTCTTTCGATGGGACTGCTGACCAGCGGGGAATTCCGGAATGGCATCCGGCTCCCAACCTTTGGTTGAGGCTTGCCCGGAAGGCTGTAAGATATTGTACGGAACAGGGATATCCGATAGAGAAACTGGCGATACAGTTTGCTGTCAGCAATCCCCGCATTCCTACCACACTGTTCAGCTCTGCCAATCCGCAAAGCATTTTGAAGAATGTCAGCTATGTCGAAGAACCCATCGACTGGGAGCTGGTAAGAAAGGTACAGGAAATCATCGGCGACCAGATGCGTGTAAGCTGGGCTAACTCTTAAATCGCGGAAAAATGGATTATACAATTATTGATGCTCACTCACATCTCTGGCTGAAGCAGGATACGGTGGTGGACGGCCAGATTATCCGTACCGGAAAAAACGGACGGTCACTCTTCATGGGCGAGGTCAGGCAGATGCTTCCTCCTTTTATGATTGACGGATGCAACAGTGCCGAGGTCTTTTTGTCCAACATGGATTATGCGCAGGTAGCGGCGGCAGTGGTCACTCAGGAATACATTGACGGAATACAGAACGACTATCTGCAGGAAGTGGCAGAAAAATATCCCGACAGATTTCTGGTATGCGGTATGTGTGAATTCAGGAAACCGGGGATATCTGGAACAGGCCCGGGAACTGGCCGGAAGAAATTTCAAGGCTATCAAGATTCCTGCACAGCGCCTGCTGCTTCCGAGGAAGGGTATCTCTTGTATCCGACGAGATGATGAGCATGTTTCACCTGATGGAAGACAAAGGAATGATCTTGTCCATTGACCTGGCCGACGGAGATTTGCAGGTCGGCGAGATGGAAGAAATCATCAGTGAATGTCCCGGACTTAAAATTGCGGTAGGACATTTCGGCATGGTAACCCGTCCGGACTGGCTGAAACAAATCAGACTGGCCCGCCATCCGAATGTATTTATCGAATCGGGCGGTATAACCTGGCTCTTCAACGATGAGTTCTATCCGTTTAAAGGAGCTGTCAGGGCCATACGGCAGGCAGCGGACGAGGTGGGCTTTTCCAAACTGATGTGGGGATCGGATTATCCGCGCACCATCACAGCCATTACTTACCGCATGTCATACGATTTCATTGTCAAGTCGGACGAATTGAGCAGAGAGGAAAAGGCTTTGTTCCTGGGTGAAAATGCCAGGGCTTTTTACGGTTTAAGGACTTGCCTGTATTGCCTTACATCAAGAATATGTCTGAATGAAAAAGTCCGGTATATGAATCATAACCAATTAAACATGAAAGCAGTACAGATAACAGAACCCCTGAAAGTACAGGTGTTGATATGGAAATACCGGCTCCACAGGAAGGAGAAGTCCTGTTGAGCATCAGATATGTAGGTTTTTGCGGATCGGATCTGAATACTTATCTGGGAAAGAATCCGATGGTGAAAATGCCGGTAATACCCGGACATGAGATCGGGGCCGTCATTGAAAAGGTGGGTGATGGGGTGCCCGGTCATCTGCATGAAGGAATGACCGTGACGGTAAATCCATATACCAATTGCGGCAAGTGTGCATCGTGCAGAAACAGAAGGTAAATGCCTGTGAGCACAACGAAACGCTGGGAGTACAGCGCAACGGTGCCATGAAGGAGTATATTGCCGTACCCTGGGAGAAAGTAATACCGGCCGAGGGGATCAGCACACGCGACTGTGCGTTGATTGAGCCGATGAGTGTCGGATTCCATGCCGTTTCAAGAGCACAGATCACGGATATCGATACAGTCATGGTGATAGGTTGCGGCATGATCGGTCTGGGTGCTGTGATCCGTGCAAGCATGCGGGGAGCAACCGTGGTGGCTGTTGACCTTGATGATGAAAAGCTGGAACTGGCCAGACGTATCGGGGCTGCCTATACCATCAACTCCAAAACCGAGGACGTACACCAGCGGTTGCAGCAAATCACGGGCGGATTCGGGCCGGACGTGGTGATTGAAGCAGTAGGAAGTCCTGTCACCTATGTAATGGCAGTCAACGAAGCCGGATTTACCGGACGGGTGGTCTGCATTGGCTATGCTAAAAGTGAGGTCTCTTTCCAGACGAAATATTTCGTGCAGAAAGAACTGGACATCCGCGGCTCGCGCAATGCACTTCCGGAAGATTTCCGGGCGGTGATCCATTATTTGCAGCAAGGCAACTGCCCCAACGACGAACTGATTTCAAAGATTGTGAACCCTGAAGATGCAGAAAAAGCCTTGCATGACTGGGCTGAGAACCCGGGAAAGGTATTCCGCATTCTTGTAAATTTCAAATAAGTATGGAAAAGCTGAATAGCAGTACGGCACATAAGGCAAGTAGACCGGAACGTGTCATCCAGTTTGGAGAAGGCAATTTTCTCCGCGCTTTTGTCGACTGGATTATCTCCAATATGAATGAGAAAACCGACTTTAACGGAAGTGTGGTGGTCGTGCAGCCATTGAAAGGGAATGTGGATCTGCTGAACAGTCAGGACGGTCTGTACCATGTCAATCTTCAGGGACTGGAGAACGGGAAAAATGTCAACAGCTACCGGCTGATTGATGTCATCAGCCGCGGCTGAATCCTTATACTGATTTCGGAAAGTATCTGTCGTTGGCCGAACAGCCTGAAATCCGGTTTGTCATTTCGAACACGACGGAAGCCGGGATCGCATTCGATCCCCAATGCCGCCTGGAGGACCGGCCGGCCAGCTCATATCCCGGCAAACTGACCCAGTTGCTGTATCATCGTTTCAAACATTTTGACGGTGACATGACAAAGGGACTGATTATTTTCCCATGTGAGCTGATTTTCCTGAACGGACATAAACTCAGGGAAACCATTTTGCAGTATATTGACCTGTGGCAATTGGGGGATGACTTTAAGCAATGGTTCGAAAAAGCCTGTGGGGTGTATGCCACACTGGTAGACCGTATCGTTCCGGGATTTCCGAAAAAGGATATTGAAAGCATCAAGGCCAGACTGGGATATGACGACAACCTTGTGGTACAGGGAGAAGCATTTCATCTATGGGTCATTGAAGCCCCTGAATCGGTGGCAGAAGAGTTTCCTGCCAGCCGGGCCGGTCTGAACGTGCTGTTTGTTCCTTCTGAAAAACCTTATCACGAAAGAAAGGTAACCCTGCTGAACGGTCCTCACACAGTCCTTTCGCCGGTAGCGTTCCTGTCGGGCATCAATATCGTGAGAGATGCATGCCAGCATGCCGTTGTCGGCAAATATATTCATCGGGTGATGTATGATGAACTGATGGAGACACTGGATCTGCCGAAAGAAGAACTGGTACGTTTTGCTGATGCCGTGATGGAGCGTTTCACCAATCCGTATGTGGATCATCAGCTGACCTCCATCATGCTCAATTCGTTCTCCAAGTTTGCAACAAGAGATTTGCCGGGACTGAAAACATATCTCGCAAGAAAAAACAGACTGCCTGAAGGACTGGTTCTGGGACTGGCTGCCATCATTACTTATTACAAAGGTGGTGTCCGTCCCGACGGGGTATGCTATGCACCGCAGGATACTCCGGAGGTACTGAATGAGCTGAAAACGCTTTGGGATGGCAGACCGCTGGAGGAAGTGGCACAAGGAGTGCTTGCGATGAAAATGGTATGGAATGAAGATCTGAATGCCATTCCCGGTCTGACAGAACAATTGACCCGTTATCTGGAAGAAATAGCAGATAAAGGAATGCCGGAGGTGGTTGCCCGACTGATTAATCAAGACTAATATTGTATTTCCCATGAACACATACATACAAATCACAGCATCTGACAATGTAGCCGTAGCACTGGCTACATTGCCCAGAGGCTTTCAGATCGATGTGAATGGAAAGCAGATTACGCTTGAAGAAGATATTCCCTCAGGTCACAAGGTTGCTCTTACGGATTTGAACACAGGGGATATGGTCATCAAATACGGTTTCCCCATCGGACACACTTTGCATGAGATTCCGGCCGGACACTGGGTCAATGAAAAAAACATGTCTACCAACTTTCCGGTATTACGGATTATCAGTATACCCCCGAATTCCGGAAGCAGGTCTATAAAGACGAGCACCGCACATTCATGGGCTATGCACGTGAAAACGGGGATGTGGGAATCCGCAATGAAATATGGATTATTCCCACCGTCGGATGCGTGAACGGTATTGCCCGGGAACTGGCTGAACGGTTCAAAACGAGGCATGACTGTTCGGGGATTGATGCCATTGTAGCCTTTACTCATAACTACGGATGTTCGCAGCTGGGAGATGACCATGAGAATACACGGAAAATCCTGCGGAACATGGTGCTTCATCCCAATGCAGGAGGTGTTCTGATTGTAGGGCTGGGATGTGAAAACAACCAGCCGGATGAGTTCCGGAAAATACTGGGTCCGTATGATGAAAGCCGTATCAAGTTTCTGGTGGCACAAAATTCGGAAAATGAGATAGAAGAAGGACTGGCATTGCTGGAAGAGATTTATGCGGTTGCCGGCAGCGACAAACGTACGGAACAGCCTATGGGAAAACTGCGTGTCGGTTTGGAAATGTGGGGGTTCGGACGGTCTGTCAGGGATAACGGCCAATCCTCTGCTGGGGGTATTCTCCGACTACCTGGTGGCTCAGGGCGGATCAACCGTACTGACTGAAGTACCGGAAATGTTCGGCGCGGAAACGCTGCTGATGAATCGGTGTAAGAATGCAGAAGTTTTTGAACGCACTGTGCGGATGATCAATAATTTCAAGGATTATTTCTTACGGAACAATCAGCCTATCTACGAAAATCCTTCACCCGGGAATAAGGCCGGAGGCATATCTACGCTGGAAGAAAAATCATTGGGATGCACGCAAAAATCCGGTTCATCCGTTGTTCAGGATGTGCTGGAATATGGAGGCGGATCTCAGAAGCCGGACTGACTTTGTTGAGCGCTCCGGGAAATGATCTGGTGGCCAGCACCGCACTTGCAGCTTCGGGATGTCATCTGGTGCTTTTTACGACCGGAAGAGGTACCCCGTTTGGCACGTTTGTTCCTACTCTGAAGATCTCAACCAATTCCAATCTGTACCAACGGAAAAAGGAGTGGATAGACTTTGACGCAGGCCGCTGGCCGGATCGGAAACAATGGAACACTTGCTCCCCGCTTTATCGATTATGTATTGAGTGTTGCAGGTGGAAAGCCGGTCCAGAATGAAATCAAGTCGTATCGGGAAATAGCTATCTTCAAGCAAGGAGTTACTTTATAGTCTGCATAAATGACAAAGCCCGGTTTCTGCACAGGATCTCAGTCGTTTTTCTGATAGAATTGCAGAAGATGGGCATGATGGTAAAACATTCAATAAAACGGAATAGAATATGGCTAAATTTGATAAAATAGCAGTACTGGGTAAGATCGGTTCTACGGGGATGGTTCCCGTTTTTTATCATAGGGATGCAGAAATAGCGAAGCATGTGCTGAAAGCATGCTATGAAGGAGGGGTACGGGCTTTTGAATTTACCAACAGGGGAGACTTTGCCCATGAGGTCTTTGCCGATATTGTTCAATATGCTGCCCGGGAATGTCCTGAAATGGCTGTTGGTGCAGGTTCCATAGTAGATGCAGCTACGGCAGCACTCTATATTCAGTGTGGTGCTGATTTCGTTGTAGGTCCGCTGTTCAATCCCGAGGTTGCCAGGATATGCAACAGACGCCTGATTCCATACATCCCAGGATGCGGAACCGTTACGGAAGTGGGATATGCACAGGAAGCCGGATGTGACGTGTGCAAAATATTTCCGGGCGATGTACTGGGTACCGGACTGGTCAAAGGTCTGCTGGCGCCGATGCCCTGGTCGAAACTGATGGTTACGGGAGGGTAGAGCCGACTTCTGAAAATATCACATCCTGGATGAAAGCCGGTGTATTCTGTGTGGGTATGGGATCGAAGCTTTTTCCTAAGGATAAGATTGCGGAAAAAGACTGGGATTATATCACTCAGGCATGTCGGGAAGTCCTGTCGTTCATAACCCGGTCGAAAGTATCATCCTGAAAAACTTGTTCATCCTTGTTTTTTTGTATTTTTGTGAGAATTGAATTTTAAAGAAACAAGACCATGAATATCGTATTGCTGGAATCACTCGGCATTTCTCCGGAAAGACTGAGTGAATATGCCGTCCGCTGGTTGAGGCCGGGCATACTTTTAACGCTTATCCCCGGGATTTGGACATACAGGTACAGATAGAGCGTGCCCGCGAGGCAGATGTGATCATCATAGCCAATATGCCGTTGCGGGGAGAGGTAATCCGCGCCTGCAAGCATCTGAAATTTATTGATGTAGCGTTCACGGGAGTCGATCATGTGGATCTGGATGCTGCCCGTGAATGTGGAGTGAAGGTGAGCAATGCTGCCGGTTATTCCACTCAGGCAGTAGCCGAACTGGCCCTTTGCATGATGTTGTCATTGTTGCGGAACGTGCCGCAGGTGGCTGGCCGTTGCCGTCAGGGAAGGACCAAAGACGGTCTGGTCGGCTGTGAACTGCGCGGCAAGACTGTGGGAATCGTCGGTGCAGGAGCCATCGGAACACGTACGGCCGAACTGTGCAAGGCTTTTGGCTGCCGGGTGCTGGGCAACAAACGCCATCTGACCGGCAAGGAACCTTCCTTTATTGAGTTCATGCCGTTGGAAGAACTTCTGTCTCAGTCCGACATCGTTTCCCTTCACTGTCCGCTGACTGCCGAAACCCGTCAGCTGATCAATGCAGACCGTCTGGGAATGATGAAACAGGCGCTTATCTGATCAATACGTCCCGTGGGGGAGTGGTTGACTCCGCAGCTCTGGCTGAAGCTTGAAGAATGGCCATCTGGCCGGTGCCGGAATCGATGTGTTCGAAACTGAACCCCCGCTTGACCCGGCCCATCCGCTGCTTCAGGCACCGAATGTACTGGCCACTCCGCATGTCGCATTTGCGTCTGAAGAGTCGATGGAAGCCCGTGCTGCGATCGTGTTCAGCAACCTTTCCAACTGGATGGACGGGAAGCAGGAGAATGTGATTCTTTAATTTTTTTTATTTCCTTGCACTGTAGACCAACATTTTCGCTTATCTGTATGGAGACTCCCTGCTGGGGATTAAGCCATTTGAAAGCGATGGTATGTTTCCCTTCCGTCAACCGGTATTTCCAGAACAGCTCGTAACGCCGTTTGGCGAAGGAAGCAGGCAGCTGGGCGGTTTCGGCCAGCTGCCCGTCAATGTACAGTTCGACTTCGGCCACATATTCTTCGTCGGATGCATTGACATTTCCTCTGATCACGACACCGTTTCCGTTAAATTCCAGTTCCTGAATATCGGTGATCTTTTTATTGATCCCCCGTTTCCCGGTAGGTACATTCCTTCGAAAGCTTTTTCGTATTGTACAGCAACCGGTTGCTGGCATTGGATGGTTACCAGATCTCCTTCAACTGTTCCTCCGTTTTTCTCGATCATTTGCAGAGCCTGACCGAAACTCAGCTGATAAGCCTTGTTCAGAGAAATATCGGTATAGGCAAAATTCCTGTCCTCAACTTCTTTCAGGCTTCTTTTCCACTGATCCGGAATCCGGTTATATCCCAGGATGGTTCCCAGAATACCGGCAGCAGAAGCAGGATTACAGTCCGAATCCTGACCGCATCGGGTAGAGATATCCATGGTCTTGTAGAAATCCCCTTCACCATATAACAGGCCGATCAGGATATAGGCACTGTTGATGGTTGCGTCAATATTGTTAAGGAACGAATACGCCTTCGGGACAGCCGATATCGGTACTCCATTTCTTCTCACATTCGAACCAGGTCTGTTTCCAGTCGTCAGGATATTGTTGGTGCCAGCGTATGACGTCACTCATGCATTGGTAGAACTGGCTTTCCTGAGGAATGGTTTTCAGCGCCTCTTTTACGATGAATCCGATGTCATCAGACAGAAAAGCCAGGGAATACATGGCTCCTACATAGACTCCGCCATACCATCCATCTCCATACGTCATGATATGTCCGATTTTATCGGCTATACCGGAAGCAGCATTAGGCATACCGGGAGACATCAGACCGGCATAGTCTGCCTCTATCTGATAGTCCAGGTCGCAGGCATGAGGATTGTTCATCCAGTGACCGGATGCCGGCGGCATGATTCCTTGCAGAATATTGTATCGTGCCGCCTGATTAGCATGCCAGAGGGGATATTCAGCAGTGGCAAAAGCCATTGCAAAAGAGTCCGCCGGGGCATCCAGCCCCAGACGGTCGAATACATTCACGAAAGTGATATCCATGTAAACATCGTCATACAATCCCGGCACATTGTCATACCACCACTTGATGTAGCCGTCATACCATTCGATGGGCACATAATCCTGAATCATCGTCCCGCAGTATTTGAACTCTGTGGGACCTCCGTAGGTACAGCCGATGGCCTGACCGGCCCAACCTCCTTTGATTTTATCCAGCAGACTGTCTTTAGAGATTGTATATGTCTCCGGAATGCATGGATGGTTGGTTCCGGCAGTTCCAGGAGAACATGCCTCCATCAGCCACATGGCTGCAAACAGGAGAGTGCATGGGAAGAGATGTTTCATGGCTCAGCAGTTTTTGAAGACTTAGTGAAAAATAAGTGAGTTAATTTATAGCTTTGCGTTAAAAAGGAAAAATGCTTTCCATAATGTCGAATTAGATATTTTACAAATTCTATATATGAAAGATAAAGGGGTATCATCATTTAATTTGTAATCCTTATAGATATAATTTTTTATATTGGTTTTTAAAAAGTCTTTATTAGGTGTATAGATATTTTCTAAATGGGATAACATATTAACATCATTAGTCTGTTTTGCTATTTGTCTAAACGCTTCCAATAAATATGGATGTTGTGAAGCACTATTTTTATCTGATAAAAATTTATTTGTAATATATACTTTTAGATCCCATAGCATTTTGTTGCATGCTTCAATATCAATTCCTTTTTGCTTACATAAATAGAGAAATATAAAGGTTTGTGCTAGGGTTTTATCATCTATATGTTCTGCTGTTATTGTTGAGTTGAAGGTTTTGTCTTCATATAAAACTTCTTTTATTTCGTCAATCAAAAAAATTAGGCATCGGTCATTTAATATTTGTCTATATGGCATTACTCTTTGGCTTTGCGCTAATATTCTATAGTAAAAGTAGTACGCAGTACCAAGTAATCCTTCATCTAAAGACAATGATTTAGACTTATAACATGATACCTGTTTAAAAAGTAAATCATCAAAATCGTAAAGAACTTTATCTGTATTTACTTTTATCATTTCTTTTTGTGACATGAATTCAATAGCCCAGCCAATACCTGTTAATCCTGTAGTAAATTTAGTATTAGTTATATAATTTAGATTTGTCATAACCTCTATTAATAAATCTTCTCCTTTTTGGTGATTTGTTGAGTGGTTATTTATTTGTGCTAATAAAAAAGTAAGCAATTGCAGTTCCTGTCTTTCCTGTATATAAGCTTAAATCCATATCTTGTGAAGATTTAAGTTTATTGATTTGATTTTCAATTAATTGGTATTCTTCTGTCATAAATTCGAAATATTCCATGGCCATGTTGATATGTAATTAATTAAATCTATTTTATTCATTGAACATATTTTTAAAAATTCCGAGTATAGTCGGTTTTGCGTTTCTATATCAATAAATCGAGAATTTATATTTCTTTCATGATATAAATGATATAGTTCTCCTTCTTCAAATTTAGCAGGATATCCTAATATTTCCATTCGTTTTACTCGTTCTACATCATCTGGCCCCCATGAAGTAATATATTCATTTTCTAATCCAGCTTTAATATATGTATTATAATCGATAAGGACAGCGCCACCACAACTTCTTTGGGAACCTACTTTAAATTTATATTTATTTTCCTCTAGTAAGTCAATATCTAGTGATTTGCTAAATATAACTTTGTTATCTGAAGTTTTCCCACCCTTCATATCAGCTATTTGAGTAATAGTTCCCTTCGGTGAGTGGTCTAAAAATCAAATGTTTTCCGAACGATTTAAACGCACGCCTAAAAAAATGTTTAGTCCAAATCGGGCAATGGCATAAT
>ENA-OQAN01000233-OQAN01000233.1-human-gut-metagenome-genome-assembly--contig:-NODE-233-length-31127-cov-2.342516_pt1 | contig 31127 bp, 44 predicted proteins | sample MGYA00242735_ERZ504527 | MGnify/ENA primary metagenome ERZ504527 (study PRJEB26092, sample SAMD00036230) | human gut metagenome | host: Homo sapiens | study: EMG produced TPA metagenomics assembly of... | reverse complement strand
GCGCCGGAATTCTGCTAAAACCGCTTCAAAAAATTCTCGAACTCGCGTCTGAAGCCGCTCAGACAGCGAGAATTTTGAAGCAACGCAGATTTCCGCCGCCTAAGAAGCAGCTCCCCTCCTGCAGAGTCCGGCGACAGGCAGCACACGCCTCACGGGCTGGCTTTTCAGGGCGGAAGGGATAGAGTGGCGATGGCGGGAGGGATTACAGGTAAGGAGAGAGCAGATAGGAAAATGAGTAGACGGAGTGGGAATTTGGTTCAGAGTGGGAAGTGAGGTGGTTTCCCGGGAGTTGGATGGGTCATCAGCGCTGTGCTGGATGACTGGGACGAAGTCTGAGTTTCCCTGTGGCCTGCCGGGGAAGAATGGTCGAGGCGCTTCGCTGTCGACTTGGAGGTGAGTTGTTGTGGTAATGTATTGGCGCTGGGGCGAGATGTGATATTGATATTGTAGAATACATCGGCATCCTCATCGGCATAGCGCAGCATTATCAATACCGTAGAATACATCGGCATCCTCATCGGCATAGCGCAGCATCATCAATACCGTAGAATACATCGCCGTGCCAATACACGAACACATTCCCACAGCGTACGACAATATAGCGTGCCCGGAAAGGGGGAGCGCGAGGGGGAAAAACGGGCTTCGCAACTCTGAGTGCTTTCCCCCTCGCAGATTTCCTCCGCTTTGAAAAGCGAAAATACTATATCTAAAAATACTATATCTAAATAAATAACAATTTTCCCAAGCTTTTCATCACAAAAGCGAAATATCCTCCTCCGGAGGAAGCAGCTTCTTAAAAAATCGATACAACAGCATCGAATTTATAAAAGCTACAAGTCCAAATCCAAAGAAAAACCAACAGCATGCGTAAAGTGGCTGCAGCTTTGCATCGAGATATGTCATATACAATGGAAAGATCGTGATCACCGCAATGGCGATCGTTGTGGGGAAATGCATAAATGCCAGCAGAAATGCATTTCTGCAAAGTGCCCCCAGTGTATTGGCAAAGGTTGCGATCACCGGGAATATGTATAAAGTAAAAATTATCAGCAGAGTCAGAACCCCCACAGAAAGATAAAACAGCATATGTGCAGCGCTTCCTTCTGCATGGAGCAGAAAGCGGATATTCAGGATGATCATGGTTCCGGCAGCAAGGATCAGCAGCCATATGAGCAGTGACTGTTTGAAGTTTTCCTTAAAAGCTCTGAAAATGTTTTCGTTGTGCCGTTGTTATTCCCTTTTACTGTACGCATCATGCAGTGATAAAGGCAGTTAGTGATGGCCCAATGGTGATCACGGGGATGCAGCAGAGAATAAAAAGAAGATTGGCGATCACGATGTCACCCAGCTTGTTGAGAAATACATGGACGACATTATCTTCATTTAAAAGATTCATAACGAAATACCTCCTTATATAGAAATGTAGAAATGAAAACAGACCATATGGGAAAAGTCCGATACAGCTAATCTTAGCATAGTTTTTGATTGTGTGTAAAGAGAGGGGACGCAGATAAGTATCAGCACGGTTTATGGGACTGTATAAAAAAACATGGAACTTTGCGTGCACATGTGAAAATGATGGCACGCATGGAATTATGTTAGGAAAGGAAAATTGTGTTTTTTGGAAAATGACATTTATACATGTGCTGAGTTAGTAAAAACATACAAAAACAGATATGTAAAAATGTTGGTTTTGCTACAAGGAAATAAATGGGTGCCAAAATATGCTCATAAATAGTGAAAAATATGAAAATATATGTAATAAATGAAAGAAAACATGTAAAAATGACGAATAATTAACTAAGTATAAACAAAAAATGGATAAAATGAATAAAAAGTAACATTTTTCCATATTGAAATGACAATAATCCATTTATCATTTTTCCATGTGCAATTATAATAATATCAACGGTCAGGGACGTGAAAAAATATAAAAACTGACCAAAAGAAAGAGGGAAAATAAGAAAGATTTAAAAGGAGGAAGAAGTTATGAATTTCAAAAGAGTAGCAGCATTATTGTTAGCAGGTGCCATGGTAATGACAGCAGTTCCGGTATATGCAAAAGGTGACGATGTTACACTTTCCGTATCCATCTGGACACCAACCAGGAGCCGGGAATCAAAGAAATTCTCGCAGACTTCACAGAGAAGACAGGAATCAAGACAGAGATCTCCGTTGTTAAATGGGATGAGTACTGGACAATGCTTGAGGCCGGTGCACAGGGTGGTTCCCTTCCGGACGTATTCTGGATGCACTCCAATGAGAGTGAGAGATACATGTCCAACGATATGCTTCTTGATCTGACCGACAAGATCAAAGACAGCGATCTGATCGATCCGGAGAACTATCCGGAGGATATCTGGGGCCTGTATACATACGATGACAAATATTTTGCAGTACCGAAGGACGTAGATACCATCGCTCTCTGGTACAACAAGACATTATTTGATGAGGCAGGACTTGATTATCCGACAGCTGACTGGACATGGGATGATGTTACAGAGGCAGCTAAGAAGCTTACTAAGGATGACGGTTCCCAGTATGGTCTCGGAATGAGAAATGATAACAACCAGGCTGGATACTACAACCTGATCTATGATAACGGCGGACACATCATCAGTGATGACAAGACAAAATCCGGCTGGGATGATGAGAAGACGATCGCAGCTATGCAGACACTGGAAGGATGGATCAAGGATGGCGTGATCCCGTCTCTTGAGACAATGTCCGAGAACAACGAGGACGTACTTTTCGAGGCTGGTAAGATCGCTATGACATGCCAGGGCTCCTGGATGATTTCAGCATTTAAAGAGAATGAGTACACAGCAGCGAACTGTGATTGTGTAGAGCTTCCTAAGAACGCTGAGACAGGCAGAAGAGCTTCCGTATATAACGGACTTGGATGGGCAGCATCTGCTTCCGGTGAGCACACAGACGAAGCTTGGCAGCTGATCGAGTACCTCGGATCCAAAGAGGCTCAGGAGAAACAGGCTGAGCTTGGTGTTACAATGAGTGCATACAAAGATACATCTGATGCATGGGCTAAATCCGCAGACTTCAACCTTCAGGCTTATCTGAACATGATGGATGACATGGAGATCCGTCCATACTCCAAATCTACTGTAACATGGGAGAACGAGGACAACGAGATCCTTAAGGGCGTATACACAGGCGACATCACAATGGAAGAGGCTTGCAAGCAGATGGCTGATCAGATGAACGAGAAGCTGGCTGAGGAGTAAGCATTAAGAAACACCGATAATTAAGTGCAGTAATGAGAGGGGCCGCCGCACTCAGGTGCAGCGGCCTCATACATAGAAGGAATAGAAGGAGTGATTCTTATGGCTAAAACTACCAAGTCACAGGCACGGACAAAGAGAGAGCGCAGTGAGTTCCTCTGGGGCTGGCTGTTTATTCTCCCAACAACCATCGGATTGATCGTATTGAACATCATTCCGATCTTCCAGACTATTTACCAGAGCTTTTTCAAAACAGGAGATTTTGGTAAAGGAAATATCTTTATCGGTTTACAGAACTATCAGAAGGTTTTTGCAGATAAAGAGATCTGGCAGGCACTGATCAACACATTCAAATATGCGATCGTGGAGGTTCCTTTTTCCATTGTCATCGCACTTGTTCTTGCAGTACTTCTTAACAGAAAGATGAAGGGCCGTTCTATTTACAGAACCATCATCTTCCTTCCGATGGTAGCAGCTCCGGCAGCGGTAGCCATGGTATGGAGATGGCTGTTCAACTCTGATTATGGTCTTATCAATAACGTTTTCCATGTTCATGTAAACTGGGTTTCTGATCCGAAAATTGCAGTATTTTCCGTTGCGATCATCGGTGTATGGTCTATCATCGGTTACAATATGGTTCTTTTTCTGGCAGGACTTCAGGAAATTCCGAGAGATTATTATGAAGCGGCAGAGATTGACGGAGCTACAGGTGTGAATGCATTCTTCAGCATTACGATTCCGCTTCTGTCGCCAACTATTTTCTTTGTACTTGTTACACGTGTAATTGGATCCCTGCAGGTATTCGACCTGATCTATATGGTTATTGACAAGTCAAACCCGGCACTTACCAAGACTCAGTCACTGGTTTATCTGTTCTATAAATATGCATTTATCAATAAGAACATGGGATACGGCGCTACGATCGTAGTAGTACTTCTTATTATCACCATGATCCTGACAGTATTCCAGATGATCGGTCAGAAGAAATGGGTATTCTACAACTAAAAAGGGGGATTAACCATGGATAGTATGGAAACAAAAAAGAAATTAACCACTATTTTAATACATGTCATACTGATCATTGTGTCCATAACGATGCTTGTGCCATTTATCTGGATGATCCTGACAGCTTTTAAAACTGTAACGGAAGCAACATCTGTAGATCCTTTCACCATTTTCCCGAAAATATGGAGAAAAGACGCATTTATTTCTGTTATCAATAATATGAACTTCCTGCTTCTGTACAAGAATACACTGCTTCTGATCTTCTTCCGAGTAGTGTGTGCGGTTCTTACAGCAACTATGGCAGGTTATGCATTTGGACGACTGAACTTCAAGGGTCGTGATCTCTGCTTTAGTCTTGTACTGTTCCAGATGATGGTTCCGGTACAGATCTTCATCATCCGCAGTACCTGATGGTCAGCAAGATGGGTATGCTGAATACGATCTTTGCCCTTGTATTCCCAGGTATGGTCACTGCGTTCGGTACTTTCCTTCTGAGACAGGGATACATGGGACTGCCGAAGGATCTGGAGGAGGCTGCCAGACTTGATGGGTGTAACATCGGTCAGACCTTCCTTTACATCATGGCACCACTTACAAGATCCAGTATGGTTGCACTTGGAATTTTCACAGCTGTATTCGCATTCAAAGACCTGATGTGGCCGATGATCGTTAATACAGATAAGGATATGCTGGTACTTTCTTCCGCACTTGCAAAGATGCAGGGCCAGTATGTATCCAAATTCCCGGAACTGATGGCTGCATCTCTGATCGCCTGCATTCCGATGATCGTGATCTACATGATCTTCCAGAAACAGTTTATCGAAGGTATTGCTACCAGCGGTGGAAAACTGTAATCAGAAATATTACATAAGGTAATACAAGACCGCTGACAATGTATATAACTGAGGATTTGGTTATTGAGGTTGTCAGCGGTATTTTTATCGAAGCAAATGCCAAAATGCACAGTTATTTGATGATTCTTAAGGAAAGAGGCGGATATTTTTATCCGCAGTAAACGAAAAAAGGAGAAAATTATGCCGATCAAATTTCACGAGGGATCAAAGACATTCCACATTTATAACAAACATTTAAGCTACATCACCTGTATCATGGAAAATGGCCAGATGGAGAATCTGTACTATGGAAAAGCTATCCGCGATAAAGAGGATTTCAGTTATCTTCACGAGGAGATCATGCGTTCCCTGATGGCTGTATGCGTTCCGGAACCGGGACTTCTTTCCATGCAGTATACCAAACAGGAGTATCCTGTTTACGGAACCGGTGATTACAGAAATCCTGCCCTTACTGTTCGTCAGGAGAACGGAAGCGAGATCGTAGATTTCAAATATGTTTCTCATGAGATTTACGGCGGCAAGAAGAAGCTTGCCGGTCTTCCGGCAACCTACACAGAGAACGAGGAAGAGGCAACATCTCTGGACATTACACTTCATGATTCTGTGATGGACACAGACCTTGTTCTTACATATTCCGTATATGAGGATTACCCGGTGGTCACCAGAAGTGCACGCCTTGTTCAGAAAGGGGATCAGAAGATCCGTCTTGAGAACGTGATGAGTGCAGCAGTGGAGTTCCCGGATATGGATTATGAGATGATCCATCTTTCCGGTGCGTGGGCACGTGAGCGCTATGTAAAAACACGCAAACTTGAGATGGGTACACAGGCTGTACAGAGTCTTGCAGGAACCGGCTCCAGCTCTGAGCAGAATCCGTTTATCGCGCTGAAGCGTCCTCATACAACAGAAGATACAGGCGAGGTTTTCGGCTTCAGCTTTGTGTACAGCGGCAACTTCCTTGCACAGGTCGAGGTTTCCACCTACGAGATGACACGAGTTATGATGGGAATCAATCCACAGGGATTTTCCTGGGAGCTTTCCAGAGATGAGGAATTCCAGACTCCGGAGGTTGTTATGGTATACAGCGATAAGGGCTTAAACGGAATGAGCCAGGCTTACCACAGACTGTACCGTGACCGCCTGATGCGCGGAAATGGAGAAATCATGCACGCCCGATCCTTCTTAATAACTGGGAGGCAACCTATTTTGATTTTGATGAGGAAAAAATCCTCAATATTGCAAAAAAAGCCAAAGAGGTTGGGGTAGAGCTTTTCGTTCTGGATGACGGATGGTTCGGAACCAGAAACGATGATTACCAGGGCCTTGGCGACTGGTTCGTAAATAAGAATAAGCTTCCAAACGGAATTTCCGGACTTTCCCGCAAGATCGAGGAGATGGGCCTGAAATTTGGCCTCTGGGTAGAGCTTGAGATGGTAAACAAGAACAGCGACTGCTACAGAGCACATCCGGACTGGCTCATCGGAGCACCGGACCGTTTTGAGTCCCACTCAAGACATCAGCACGTTCTTGATTTTTCCAGATCTGAGGTTGTGGATTTTATTTATGATTCCATCTCCAAGGTTATTGAGGAATCTTCATTTCCTACATTAAATGGGATATGAACCGCTACATGTCCGAGCCTTTCAGCCGCGGCGCATCTGCAGCAGATCAGGGCAAGACTATGCATAAATATATCCTTGGTGTATATGAGCTGTATACAAGACTGACAGAGAGATTCCCTGACATTCTCTTTGAATCCTGCGCAAGCGGCGGAGCAAGATTTGATCCGGGAATGCTGTACTTTGCACCGCAGACATGGACCAGTGATGATACCGATGCAGCTGAGAGAGAAAAGATCCAGTACGGTACCTCCTTTGTTTACCCCATCGTCAGCATGGGATCTCATGTATCAGCAGTACCGAATCATCAGCTGCACCGTACCACACCGCTTTCCACAAGAGCAAATGTGGCATATTTCGGAACCTTTGGCTATGAGCTGGATCTGAACCTTTTAAGTGCCGAAGAGATCGAAGAGGTAAAGGCACAGGTGGAATTCATGAAGGAACATCGTGACCTGATCCAGGTGGAGGGCGATTTTTACCGTATCTTAAGCCCGTTCGAAGGAAATGATACTGCATGGATGGTTGTTTCCAGAGACAAAAAACAGGCAGTTGCCGGATACTATGAGAGACTGAACAAGGTCAATGCTTCCTGGATGCGTCTGCGCTTCAAGGGTCTTGACGAGGATCAGCTTTACAAAGTAAAATGGGAAGATAAGTGCCTGAAAGCTTACGGAAATGAGCTGATGTATGCAGGAATCCCGGTTGACCGTGACTACTGTAACAAGACAAACGGTGATTTCCATTCTGTATTGTATACAATTGAAGCAGAGGCTGATTTCTGTAAATGATAGAATAAAAACTGTCTGCAGAAAAACATCCGCCTGACCAGAAAAATAACAGGCCGCCGGATATGGCGGCCTGTTATTGGGTGGCGAAGCAGCTCACAGGCAGAAACATAATATATGACATCAGGGAGGTGACAAGTTGCTTCATACAGTTGGTTTTACAAGCTCGGACAGCTTTAAATGTCTGGAGAATTTAAAGAAAGGTGCGGTGGATCTCTGTCTTACTTATTGTGGATGGGAAAAATGCGATCCGGGACATCGATTTGGACCAAATAACAGGATCTCTCATGTACTTCATATCGTGGAATCCGGAAGCGGAGTTTTTGAGATGGATGGCCATCAGTATCATCTGACAGGTGGAGAAGCATTTCTGATCCCATCCAGTGTGGAGGCCTGGTATGAGGCAGACATGGACAATCCCTGGACATATCGCTGGGTAGGATTTGAGGGAATGACTGCGGAGGAAGTGATCCATGTAAGCGGCTTCAGCCGGGAAAATCCGGTCCGAAGGATCCACTGTATGGAAAATGCTGCAAAATATATTGATGCAATGGTCCAGACCAACAAGCTCGTTTTTGAAAATGAGCTGAAACGGAACGGACTTCTGCTGCTTCTTTTTTCTGACCTGATCACAGATAACCGGGATGCATGTCTGAGAGAAGGCAAGCTTCTTCCATCCCACAGATATCCCAATTCCGTTTATGTGGAGCAGGCAGTGGATTACATTGCAGCCAACTTTGACAAGCGTCTGAAGATCAATGAGCTGGCAGACCGCATTGGTGTCAACCGGAGCTATCTTACCAGCTCGTTTAAAAAAAGCCTCGGATGCTCGCCGCAGGAATATCTTATGAATCTTCGCATCGAGAAGGCAAAGACTCTTCTGAAAAACGGAGATATTCAGGTCAGTGAAGTAGCTGCAAAAGTAGGGTATGGAGATCCGCTGGCTTTTTCCAAGGTATTCAAGGCAAGAACAGGAAGAAGTCCGAGAGAATACAAGGAAGAAAAGAGAAAACTTGTAGTGAAGGGGAAAAAAGGGGGATTATACGGAATCTGAGGACTGATTCTGTGATATATTTCACGAAGAAAAAAACTCTCTGTCTGTGCCAGAATATATAAAATTCTGGTATCGGGCAGAGAGTCTTTTATGTCATAAGAAATGTTATAGAAAATTACTTCCAGGTATCTCATGCAACAAAACAACAATTATTAACATCAAAGTACATATTTTAAACAAGTTTCTGGTAGTATGATAAGATCACAAAGAAAAACGAAGCGGGACTGCACCGCAAAAATAGCAGAAAATCAGGAATTTCAAAGAAAAATACAAGAATTCCGGATAAGAGATCCAACAAAGAAAGCAGGAGGAAACGAACATGATCAAAATTACATTCATGGGAGCTGGAAGCACGGTTTTCGCAAGAAATGTACTTGGCGACTGTATGTGCACACCGGCACTTCGCGAGAGCGAGATCGCACTTTATGATATCGACGAGAAGAGACTGGAGGATTCCAGGATTATCTTAAGTGCCATCAACCACAACGTAAATGAGGATCGCGCAGTGATCAAAACATATCTCGGTGCTGAGAACCGTAAAGATGCACTTCGTGATGCAGACTTCGTAGTCAATGCCATTCAGGTAGGCGGCTATGAGCCATGTACAGTAACAGACTTTGAGATCCCGAAGAAATACGGCATCAAACAGACTATCGCAGATACCCTGGGAATTGGTGGTATCATGCGTGCACTTCGTACCATTCCGGTTCTGGAAGAGTTCGCACGGGATATGGAAGAGGTCTGCCCGAACACTCTGTTCCTGAACTACTCCAACCCTATGGCAATGCTCACCGGCTATATGCAGCGTTTCACAAAGATCCGCACCGTAGGTCTCTGCCACAGCGTTCAGGTCTGCTCCCAGAAACTTCTTGAGGGAATGGGAATGGAAGACAAGCTTGAGGGACGTACCGAGCTGATCGCAGGTATCAACCACATGGCATGGCTTCTTGAGATCCATGACAAAGACGGAAACGACCTGTACCCGGAGATCCGCAGAATCGCCGAGGAGAAGAATACCTCCGGCGAGAAGCATGAGGATATGGTACGTTACGAGTACATCCGTCATCTTGGATACTACTGCACAGAGTCCAGTGAGCACAATGCAGAGTATAATCCGTTCTTCATTAAATCCAAATATCCGGAGATGATCGAGGAGTTCAATATTCCGCTTGACGAATATCCGAGAAGATGTATCAAACAGATCGAGGGCTGGGAAAAAGAGCGCGAGGATATCCTCAAGGATGGCAAGATCGGCCATGAGAGAAGTAAAGAGTATGCGTCCTACATCATGGAGGCTGTTGTTACAAACACACCGTACAAGATCGGTGGAAATGTTCTTAACAACGGTTATATCGATAACCTTCCGTCGGATGCTTGCGTAGAGGTTCCATGCTATATCGACGGAACCGGTGTACATCCGGTAAAAGTGGGCAAGCTTCCTACACAGCTGGCAGCTATGAATTCATCCAATGTCAGCCCGCAGCTCCTTGCTATTGAGGCAGCAGTGACCAAAGACCGCCAGAAAATCTATCAGGCAGCCATGATGGACCCGCACACAGGTGCAGACTGAACATCAAAGACATCCAGGCAATGTGTGATGAGCTGATCGAGCACATGGGGATTATATGAAGATGTACCGCTAAATATAAGGTACATCAGGGGACTGGAGAATAGTTTTAACAAATATGGAGAAGGCGTTTTTTTCTGAACAAAAGACAGCAAGGCGGAGCAAAAGGCCCGCTTTACGATAAGGCAGAAACGTTGAGATAAAAAAGCAGTATATACAGGCCGGAACACCAAATTGGGAAGGTGTTCGGCCTTTTTATATGGAACTTTTGTTAAATAATAAAAAACAACTTGTTCGTATGTATATACAAGTTATAAAATGATTACAGATGAAAATATAAATGTCCGTTTTACATCCGATGTTTGAAGGAAGAATAATACAAACGAAGGGAGGAGCTTATGGCAGAAAACGGAAAAGCAAAATATTATGCACTGATGGAAGAAATGAAAACAGACATTCTTTCCGGAAAGATCCGTCCGGGTGAGAAGCTTCCCTCTGAAACCAGCTCAGTGTACGCTATGGGCTGAGCAGGCATACGGTGCGAAAGGCTCTGGGGATCCTGGCAGGAGATGGATACATAGAATCCTTTCAGGGAAAAGGAACCTTCTGTGCGGATGTGCTCCGTCAGATTCACGGGACCGGAAACATCGCAGTGGTGACTACATATATCTCGGATTATATTTTTCCAAGGCTGATCCAGGGAATCGATGAGGTGCTGTCCGATAACGGGTACAGTATCATCCTGAAAAATACAGGAAACAGCCGCCAGAAGGAGGCAAGATTCCTGGAAGAGCTGATCAGCAAGGGAATTGACGGACTGATCATCGAACCCAGCAAAAGTGAGTTGTTGTGCAGACATGTAAGCCTGTACGAAACACTGGACAAGTATCAGATCCCCTATATTTTTATCCAGGGACTGTATACGGAGATGCAGGAAAAGCCCCACATCCTCATGGATGACGCAGGAGGCGGTTATCTTGTGACAAAACATCTCCTGGACTCCGGCAGGCGCAACATCGCGGGGATTTTTCAAGGCAGATGACCGTCAGGGAATCGAACGGCATAAGGGCTATGTGAAGGCTTTGCAGGAGCATGAAATTGCCTATGATCCGGATAAGGTGGTCTGGTTTCACACCGAGGACCGGCGAAAAAAGCCGGCTCTTATGGTCCGGAACATGGTCCGACAGAACAGCTTTCCGGATGGGATCGTGTGCTACAACGACCAGATCGCTGTCCAGGTCATGGAAGAACTGGAACGTCAGGGCAAAAAGATCCCGGAGGATGTTGCGGTGACCGGTTATGACAATTCGCTGTACGCAAGACAGGGGCAGGGAATCACTACTATCACCCATCCCCAGGAAAAACTGGGTGAGATGGCAGCAAAGCTTCTCCTGGAAAAATTAAGTGGCGTGCCGGACGAAGAGAGTAAGGTGGAACGGCTGATCCGGCCGGAGCTGATCGTACGGGGCAGCAGTGTGAAGACAGGAATATGAACACAAATGCATGAGGGCAGAGAGATAATCACTTATCAGATAATGAAACATGACATATTTTACAGAGAACTTTATAACATTTCAGAAGGCTGGACACATGTTGGAAACAGAAATGTGTTACAGATTTTCAGGAATGTTATGCATATTATATAATTTTATATTTCAAGGAGGAATTTTCACATGAAAACAGGAAGAGATTACAAATTCTGGTTTTGCACAGGTTCACAGGATCTTTACGGAGATGAGTGTCTCCGCAAGGTAGCCGAGCATTCTAAGATCATTGTGGAGGAGCTGAACAAATCCGGTGTACTTCCGTTTGAGGTTGTATGGAAACCAACGCTGATCACAAATGAGCTGATCCGTAAAACCTTTAATGATGCCAATGCAGATGAAAATTGTGCCGGCGTGATCGCATGGATGCACACATTTTCCCCGGCAAAATCCTGGATCCTTGGCCTTAAAGAGTATCGCAAACCGCTGTGCCATCTTCATACACAGTTCAATGTGGAAATCCCCTATGACACCATTGATATGGACTTTATGAATGAGAACCAGTCCGCACACGGCGGCCGTGAGTTTGGCCATATGGTAACCCGCATGGGAATCGAGAGAAAAGTCATTGCAGGACACTGGGCAGACAAAAAGGTCCAGGAGCGTCTGGCATCCTGGATGCGTACTGCAGTTGGTATCATGGAGAGCAGCCATATCCGTGTATGCCGTGTAGCCGACAATATGAGAAACGTAGCTGTAACAGAGGGCGATAAGGTTGAGGCTCAGATGAAATTCGGATGGGAGATCGATGCTTATCCGGTTAACGAGATCGCAGAATATGTACAGGACGTAAGCCAGGGAGATATTGATGTTCTGGTAGAAGAATATTATAATAAATATGACATGATTCTGGATGGACGTGACCCTGAGGAATTTAAGAAGCATGTAGCAGTCCAGGCAGGGATCGAGATCGGTTTTGAGCGTTTCCTTGAGGAGAAAAACTATCAGGCTATCGTAACACACTTCGGTGATCTGGGCGCCCTGAAACAGCTTCCGGGACTTGCGATCCAGCGACTGATGGAAAAAGGCTACGGCTTCGGTGGCGAGGGCGACTGGAAAACAGCAGCTATGGTTCGCCTGATGAAGATCATGGCAGCAGGCAAAAAGGACGCCAGGGGTACTTCTTTTATGGAGGACTACACTTATAACCTAGTACCTGGTAAAGAGGGAATCCTTGAGGCACATATGCTGGAGGTTTGCCCATCTGTTGCTGATGGCAAGGTCAGCATGCGTGTATGCCCGCTTTCCATGGGAGATCGTGAAGATCCTGCAAGACTGGTATTTACTTCTAAGACAGGTCCTGGAATCGCTACATCCCTGGTTGACCTAGGAGATCGTTTCCGTCTGCTGATCAATGAGGTTGAGTGTAAGAAAACAGAGAAGCCGATGCCTGCACTTCCGGTAGGTACTGCATTCTGGACACCGAAGCCGGATCTTTCCACAGCAGCAGAAGCATGGATCCTTGCCGGCGGCGCACATCACACTGCATTTACCTATGACCTTACTGCAGAGCAGATGGGTGACTGGGCAGCAGCTATGGGTATTGAAGCGGTTTATATTGATGGCGATACAACGATCCGGAATCTGCAGAATGAGCTGAGATGGAACAGCATGTATTTCAGCAAATAATATGGGAGGTTTTTTACAATGGGAGTAAATGAGGCAAAAACAGCAATTCTTGAGAATCGCACGGCTCTTGGTATTGAGTTTGGTTCCACAAGGATCAAGCAGTTCTGGTGGACGATAAGAACCAGCCATCGCATCCGGAGCCTATGAATGGGAGAACCAGTATGTGGATGGTATCTGGACATACAGCCTGGAGGAGATCTGGAAAGGTCTCCAGGGCAGTTACCAGGATATGGCAGAAGATGTTCAGAAAAAATATGGGATGGAGCTTACAAGTGTAGGTGCTTTTGGTGTCAGTGCCATGATGCATGGATATATGCCGTTTAACAAAGCGGGAGAGCTGATGGTTCCGTTCCGTACCTGGAGAAACAACATCACAGGGGAAGCTTCTGAAAAGCTGGCAGAGCTTTTCCATTACAATATCCCTCAGAGATGGAGCATCGCACACCTGTATCAGGCGATCCTTAACGGTGAGGAGCATGTAAAAGATATCGATTATATCACCACTCTGGAAGCTATGTGCACTGGAAACTCACCGGAAAAAGAGTGCTTGGTATCGGTGATGCGGCAGGTATGTTCCCGATCGACAGTGAAACGAAGGACTATAACGAGGAGATGGTTCAGAAGTTCGATGAACTGGTTGCACCTTATGGTTTCCCATGGAAGCTTCGCGATATTATGCCGAAAGCTCTGGTGGCAGGTCAGGATGCAGGAGTTCTTACTGAGGAAGGCGCAAAGCTTCTGGATGTAAGTGGAAAGCTGAAAGCTGGAATCCCGATGTGTCCGCCTGAGGGAGACGCAGGAACCGGTATGGTTGCCACAAACAGTGTCCGTCGGCGTACCGGAAATGTTTCTGCGGGAACATCTGTATTTGCCATGATCGTCCTGGAGAAGGCACTTTCCAAACCGTATAAAGAAATCGACATGGTTACCACTCCGGCAGGAGATCCGGTTGCATGGCACATTCCAACAACTGTACTTCGGATCTGAACGCATGGGTAAATGTGTTTAAGGAATTTGCAGAAGCTATGGGCATGGAAGTAGATATGAACAAACTGTTCGGAACTCTTTATAACAAAGCCATGGAAGGCGCCCCGGACTGTGGCGGACTTCTTTCCTACTGCTATTTCTCCGGCGAGCATATGACCGGCTTTGAAGAGGGACGTCCACTGTTTGTACGTTCTCCTGAGAGCAAATTTACACTGGCAAACTTTATGCGAAATAATCTTTACACCTGCCTCGGCGCTATGCGTGTAGGTCTGGATATCCTTCTGAATCAGGAGCAGGTAAAGATCGACAAGCTTCTGGGCCACGGCGGCCTCTTTAAGACAAAGGGTGTCGGCCAGCAGATCCTTGCAGATGCGGTAGATGCACCGGTATCTGTAATGTCCACAGCAGGAGAAGGCGGAGCCTGGGGAATCGCACTTCTGGCTTCCTATCTGATCAACAGGAGAGAAGGTGAAGGCCTTGCGGATTTCCTGGATGAAAATGTCTTCAAAGGAAACGAGGGCAGCACACTGGCGCCGGAAGCAGAAGGCGTGAAAGGATTCAACGCATTTATGGATCGGTATATGAAAGGTCTTGGCATTGAGCGTGCGGCTGTAGAGTCTGAGATATGGTAAAACGAAGAACGGATTGAAATAAAAATCTTCGATTTACTGGCATAATAGAAAAATCTGTTAATTTATTGTATGTGCTTAAAGAGGAATATAAATGAAGCAGATGATTTATGAAAAGAAGAAACCGACTCCGGGCCAGCTTGTACATATCATGATCGACCGTCCAATGAACAGTTATCATCCGGAACACAAAGAGCTTTTTTATCCGGTAAATTACGGCTACATCGAAGGAATCATGCTCCGGACGGCGAGGAACAGGATGTTTACGTTCTGGGGATCGATCATCCGGTAAAAGAATTTACAGGAAAAGTGATAGCCATCATCCACCGCCTTAATGATGTGGAAGACAAATGGGTGGCAGTTCCGGAAGATATGACCATGACAGCTCAGGAGATCAAAGAACAGGTCCGGTTTCAGGAACAGTATTTTGAGACAGAGATAGAGATGCTGGAATAACAAAATATAAAACAGGAGCAGACATGGTACGCCATGTGACTGCTCCTGTTTTTGTACAGGATCCATATATTATATATTTCTGTTATCTGCGATGCAGATAAACTGGATGACAGAGGATGCAAGGGAGCACCGGACTGGATTCTGTGAAAGCAGGAATATATGAAGATTTGTGGATGGATTTTTCTGCTATGAAAATGAATGGATCTTATTGAAAATAGTTCTTCATAATGTTATCATTGGACACGAAAAACACAGAAAAAATAAGAAAACAAAAAATTAAACGGTTGTATATTTGTCTGTAATATGACCAGAGACAGCCGGTCAGAGTGTCAGAGAGCAGAATGGTGGGTGGCTGAATGTTTGATGACCAGGGCTATACAGGAGGAGAACAGAATGAAATTAACCATGCTTGGAACAGGTAACGCACTGGTAACAGAGTGCTACAATACATGTTTTGTGCTCAGCGATGAGTACGGCCATTTTCTGGTTGACGGAGGCGGCGGAAATACGGTGCTTTCCCAGCTGAAGAAGGCTGGCGTTGATCTGATGGATGTTCATGAGATCTTTGTTACACATAAGCACGTAGACCATATCATGGGGGATCGTGTGGGTGATCCGCATCATTTGCCAGAACATGAAAAAAGGCACTTATCAGGGCGAGGCAAAACATCTATGCTCATGATGAAGTGATCGGACTTCTCAAAGACATGGCATTTAAGCTTCTGAATAAGAAGGAGACACAGTACATCGGTGACAGACTTCATCTGATCAGGTAAAAGACGGCGAGAAAAAAACAATTCTTAATAAGAAAGTGACCTTCTTTGATATCGGTTCCACCAAGGCGAAACAGTTCGGTTTCCAGATGATCTACGACGGCGGTAAGGTGCTTACCTGCTGCGGAGACGAGCCATACAATGAATGTGAAGAGAAATACGCAAAAGGCAGCGACTGGATGTTCCACGAAGCATTCTGTCTGTATGGACAGCGTGATATCTTCAATCCATATGAGAAGCATCACTCCACAGTTAAGGATGCCAGTGAGCTGGCTGAGAACCTTGGAGTTAAGAATCTTGTCCTGTATCACACAGAGGATAAGAACATTAAGAAACGTAAAGAGCTTTACGGAGCAGAAGGCAGAGAGTATTATCACGGAAATCTGTTTGTTCCGGATGATCTTGATGTGATCGAAATGTAATAACTGTAAAAAGAAAGACTGGAAGTATGGCATATGCTGTATTTCCGGTCTTATTATATTTGGAAACAGAGAGGATACTAATAAATTTCATAGTACATCTGTCAGGTAGAAAAATACTTGTATGGCAAAAAGGTATCGTTTACAATAAAGAATACACACATAGCATTGCAAGAGCATGTCAATAAGAACAGATCTGAAAATTACAGATTCGGATCCGGCAAAAATAAGATTTTACAAATTACGAGGTGACAGAACATATGCCAGCAACAGATAACATCACACTTGAAAAAAAATACAGAAAACTCCAGGAAATCCTCCGTTCCCTTGGAAGTGTAGCCGTAGCTTTTCCGGTGGAGTGGACTCCACATTTTTGCTGAAAGCTGCACAGGAAACACTTGGTGACAAAGCTATGGCCATTACCGCATGTCCATGCTCTTTCACCGACAGAGAACTGAAAGAAACGCAAGATTTCTGCCAGGAAAATCACATTTGCCAGGAGATATGCAAGATCAACGAATTCGACATCCCGGGGTTCCGTCAGAATCCGCCGGACCGCTGCTATATCTGCAAAAAAGCCATCTTTACCAGACTTTGGGAAGCTGCAAAGGCGCGCCATATGAACATGATCGTGGAAGGTTCCAACATGGATGATCTGGGCGACTACCGTCCGGGAAAAAGGGCTATCCAGGAGCTTGGGGTCCGCAGTCCGCTCCAGGAAGCAGGCTCTATAAAGAAGAGATCCGGGAGCTATCAAAAGACATGAATCTTCCAACCTGGAACAAGCCATCTTTTGCCTGTCTTGCTTCCAGATTTGTATACGGTGAGACCATTACCGAGGAGAAGCTTCACATGGTAGATCAGGCCGAGCAGTTTCTGATGGATCTGGGATTCCATCAGTTCCGTGTTCGCATCCACGGTACCATGGCAAGGATCGAGGTTCCGGAAGAAGAGATCCTGAAAATTGCAGATAATGAAATAAGAACAAAGATCACAGAGAAATTCCGTACATTGGGATTTTCTTACGTGACTCTGGATCTTCAGGGCTTCCGTTCCGGAAGTATGAATGAAACACTGGGAAAATAAGTATCAGAAAATAAAATAATCCCCGAAATACCGCGCGAGAAGTATTTCCGGGGGATTGCTGCACGAATAGAACCGGAGGCTCCGTTACTGTGTTCAAATCTTAATTTTCGGATTGAGAATATTGTCTGGCAGGCTGTATATCTTACATATAATCCTTCAGCACATCATGATCCCGCAGTACTTTCTCAACCACAGTACCCTTCACAACATTCAGAAGTGGTTTCTTCAGTGCATTCAGCGGCCCTGGCAGCTGGATCTCCAGCGGGGATTTTCCGTCCATCAGCTTCACACTGCTGTCCAGAAGCTCACGGATATCGTAAACGCTTCCCCATACTTCCGGAACCCCACGGTCTACACCGAAAAGTCCGTATACAGCCTCCATTGCAGTACGTACGGAATATTCTGTTGTGAATACGGTATCACGAGGAGTTTCCGCAAACTGGCCCAGGAATGCAAAGTTTACACAGCCATCCGGGATAACATCCGGGCGGTCACCTTTGGTACGCGGCATGAAGAAGGCGGTGATGTACGGCATCATGGTCGGAACGCAGACAGCGCTGTTTTCTGCCATATCGTCGATCTGATCTACCGGAACACCCAGGTGGTACAGCCATTCGGCGGTAATTTCCTTACCGGTACAATCCTTCATCGGCTTCTTGATATAATCACCGGGAACATCTGTGAACAATCCGTAAACCCATACACAGACCTTCTTCGGATCCTGTTCCCTGAACTGTCCCTGACGGTTGATGGTCCAGCTTAAGAGCCATTTGGAATCCTGGCAGCTTACGATACCACCGGTAACAACCTTGCCGTACGTGGGTCACGCTGGCAGATATTGGTGATATAAGGGATAATACGGTCATCCAAAGTGGTGACAGTAGCGGATTCCCAGTTTGTTCTGGAAATGTCTGAGCAGAACTTTTCCGGATGTCCGAAGGAAGGATCCTGAGCTGCGATATTTTTCCACAGAGACCATACACCACTGGTACGGACCTCTGCATCACCGTTTGGTGCATGGTTCTGGTCGCCGTAGATCGTGCCCTCTGTACAGCTTCCGTTAGTGACGAAAACATAATCATTTTCTGTAAGAAGGATGCCCTGCTCCACATCTTTTACCTTGCATTCGATAGCAGTGGCGATCTTTTTACCATCTTTAAAATTAAAGATCACGTTTGTGACCTCAGTATTAAACTGGAAGTCAACACCTGCATCCTCCAGATATTTTTTCATGGGAAGGATCAGGGATTCGTACTGGTTGTACTTGGTGAATTTCAGGGCGCTGAAATCCGGAAGACCTGCAATGTGGTGGATAAAACGCTGGAAGTAAAGCTTCATCTCCAGAGCACTGTGCCAGTTTTCAAATGCGAACATGGTCCTCCAGTACAGCCAGAAGGTGGAATCAAACACTTCATCATCAAATACATCTTCGATGGTTTTATCGTAAAGATCCTCATCCTTTGTCATAAACAGCTTCATGATCTCCATGCAGCCCTTCTGGCTCAGGTTAAATTTTCCGTCGGTATGTGCATCCTGTCCACGGTTGACGGTTGCACGGCAGAGAGAATAGTTCGGGTCGTGCTTGTTCAGCCAGTAGAATTCGTCCAGAACAGAAGCACCCGGTTTTTCAAGAGAAGGAATACTGCGGAAAAGATCCCACAGGCACTCGAAATGGTTTTCCATCTCACGACCGCCACGCATGATATAGCCTCTGGACGGATCAAAGATTCCATCGCAGGCACCGCCGGCAATATCCATGGCTTCCAGGATGTGGATATGATCACCTGGCATCTGTGCGTCTCTTACCAGGAAGCATGCAGCAGCCAGGGAAGCAAGACCGCTTCCTACAATGTAGGCATGCTTGTCGTCCACACCTTCCGGTTTTTCCGGACGGGCAAAGGCTTCGTAGTTACCGTTGGAATAATAAATCCCTTTGCTGTTTTTGTCATGCTTTCCACGCTCGGTGTTGCGGTAGTTTGCAGTAGTTTCTTTCACATGGAGGGTTTCCTCTTCGTTGATCTCTCTTGTTTTTTTCATCAGCATGGCTGCGCCGGCTCCGGCTGCCGCAAGTGCTGCAAGTCCCATGAATCCTTTTTTATCTGACATATGACATCCACCTTTCGTAAATGAGATACCTGTTTGTATCGGATTAACTGTTCTTTGTTGCTGTTGAGGCTATGATAGCCCATCCGGAAAAAGATTCTATTTACAAAATACCGAAAGTGTTCAGTTTTTTATCATTATGTCTGTTTTGATAAGTTTTTATTCTGTATGCATTTCTGCTGTTTTGTTTCTGGCGGCAAAATTGCGGATGGCGTTGTCGATGCTTCCGTACAGTGCGGTTGCGGTATCATCTGCGATTTCGCGATAATCTTCGCGCATGCCGTTTTTGATCCAGTCCAGCATGATCCCTACAAAGCTGTATTTATACAGATCTGCGATAAAAATTTTCTGTTCATCCGTGATGGGGATATCTTTTGATTTTTCTGTTACCACGCCCATAAGAAGATCGCAGGTAAGCTGGAACAGATAATTCTCGATCTGTTCCCGTCCCACACAGCGGTATACATTTAAGATAAACGGCTTGTTTTCCATCACGGCATCAAAGATCTGCAGAAGCCTTCATGCCAGGTGGAAGAGGTTTTTTTGCCTGAAGGGCAATTCTGGCATCTTCCAGACAGTACCACTCCACAAGATCATAGATATCTTTGAAATGATAGTAAAAAGTCATGCGGCTGATCCCGCAGTCCGTAGTCAGGTCATTGATGGTGATCTTATCTAAAGGTTTCTTAAGAAGTAGATGCTTCAGGGATTCTTCCAGGGCAAGCTTGGTTGCATTTGTCATGTTTTGCGGCCTCCTTTGGTAATGTTGTGGTTACTAATATAACATGAAAGTGCACAGAAAATCCATGCCAAACAGTGACTTTTCTGTGAAATTATGATAAACTGAAACCCGGAATGTTTTGTGAAACAGAATGGAGTGTATTATGAAAAAGAAATCAGCTTGCATCCTGCTGGTTTTTGCTGCCGTGATAGTACTTACTTATATGACAGGAGAATCCTATTATAGAGGAATCAGTGAAAAAGCAGGGTTGGATGAACAGGAAGAGAAAATATATAAATACCAGTACGACATGATCGTGGACAGCCCCGATTCCCAGTTCTGGCAGGCAGTATATGACAGTGCGAAGAAAAAAGCAGCTCAGAATAATGTACTGCTTGAGATCATGGGGCCGGACAGAGAAACATCCTATGATAAACTTGATTATATGAATATGAGCATTGCGGCCAAGGCGGATGGTATTATCCTGCAGTATAATGGAGAAGCCGGTCTGGAAGAAGCAATCAATACTGCAGTAAGAAACGGAATACCGGTGGTTACAGTCATGAGTGATGCGGTGCACAGCCGCCGCCAGAGCTTTGTGGGAGTCAGCGATTATCAGCTTGGCATGGCTTACGGGGAAATTGTTGCCAAATACGTGGATGAGAACACGAAGAAGATCCTGATTCTGCAGAAACGGGACATTGATGATATGAACGAAAGTCAGATATACACTCAGATCAGCAATGCGGTGAAGATGGCAGCTGGTTCTGAGGATATTGAGATCAAGGGAAGGAATCTTCTGTCAACAGGAACCTTTGAAACAGAGGAGGCAGTTACTGATATTTTTCAGCAGAAGCGGAATGTTCCGGATATCCTTGTGTGTATGGATGAGGAGACAACGGAGTGTGCAAGACAGGCAATTCTGGATTTCAACCTTGCAGGAAAAGTGAAGATCATTGGTTATTATACATCTGAGGATATTCTGGCGGCAGTTGAAAAAGGTGTTATTTCAGTTACCTGTGATGTGGACACGACCCAGCTGGGACAGTACAGTGTGGAGGCAGTTACCAGCTATATAGAAGATGGAAGAACCAATTCTTTCTACAACGTAGACATTAATTTTCTTGACAGAACAGCAGTGAAGAAGATGAGGAGGGAGGCAGTCACAGATGAAAAAGATCCGTTGGAGTGACTTTTCTCTTGTAAGCAAGATCATGATCGAGGTTGGCGTGCTGGCAGTTTTACTGTTCAGCATCAACATGCTGTTTTATGCGCGGATCAACAACTCCATGCAGGAGATGGATGATGTGTATGCCAGCAATGCCCAGATCACAGAGCTTGGGCAGGTTTTTGACGATGTGCAGGACAGTATGTACCAGTATCTGAAGGTAAAAAACTCTCAGGCACTGATGGATTATTATCAGAATGAGGCGAAATACAGGCAGGAGCTGGAGAAGTTAAATGAACGGAATATTGATGATTCCGTAAAACTTCTGGAGAAGAAGATACGTAAGATGTCAGAATCATATCTTTCCTGTACCGCAGGAACTGTAGCTGCCAAGAGAGGCAGGAATGTGGAGAAATATAAGCAGGAATATGATGAAAGTCTGGAGCTTTATAGTTATATCCAGAGTTCTATGGATGAGCTGAACAAGCAGCTTTTTAAAGAAAATTCCCAGACTTATGCAGCTCTCCGGGCGGTTATGAGATATCTGGAGATCAGTAATATGATGATCATGCTTCTGGTGGTGATCTGTGGGATGTTCCTTCTGATCATGGCAACAAGGGAGATGTTCCTGCCGCTGACTAATATGGCAGAAACTGCACAGCTGGTAGGTCAGGGGAATTTTAATGTAAAGATGCCCCCAGCAGATTCCAGGGATGAGCTTGGAACGGTAACAAGAGCCTTTAATACCATGGTGGATAATCTTGGTCTTTACATTGCCAGGACAAAGGCCAGCATGGAAAAAGAACAGCAGATGATAGAGAGGGAGCTTTTGATGGAAACACATCTCAAGGAGGCACAGCTTAAGTATCTCCAGTCTCAGATCAATCCGCATTTCCTTTTTTAATTCCCTGAATGCAGGAGTACAGCTTGCAATGATGGAGGATGCAGAAAAAACCAGTATCTTTGTGGAAAAGATGGCAGATTTTTTTCGCTACAATGTAAAGAAGGGTGAGGAAGATGCCACACTGGAGGAAGAACTGGAGGCTGTGGACAATTACATTTATATTCTGAATGTACGGTTTGCCGGGGACATCCATTTTTCAAAAAAAAGTGGAATGTGATGTGGAAAATGTACGTGTTCCCAGTATGATCCTGCAGCCGGTTGTGGAAAACGCAGTCAATCATGGAATCCGGAATATAGATTGGGAAGGACATATTGATCTCAGTGTGGAGAAATGGAACGACCATATTGAGATCAGTGTTCGGGATAACGGACTGGGCATGACCGGAGAACAGATACAAAGAGTACTGTCAAAAAAAGTCCACAGCAGTTCAGGCGAGGGTGATTCCACGGGAATTGGAATGAATAATGTGATCAGCCGTCTGGAACTGTATTATGAGCGGGACGGATTAATGGAAATATACAGTGAAGGTGAAGGAATGGGAACAGAGGTAGTGATCAATATTCCTCTGGAGAGGAGCGAAAAAAATGTACAGAATCCTGATTGCTGATGATGAGGGATCATGCTGGAATCCCTGAAAAATATTATAAAGTTCCAACTATGGAAATGAATGTGAGATCCATACAGCCAAGACAGGCCGTGTGGTTGTGGAGGAGGCGGAGAAATATCCGCCGGATATCTGCTTTATGGACATTCAGATGCCGGGCTTAAGTGGGATCCAGCAATCCGGGAAATTCAGAAATTTAACAGATCTGTGGTCTTTGTGATCATTACAGCCTATGATAAATTTAATTATGCCAGGGAAGCGGTAAATCTTGGAGTTATGGAATTTCTTACCAAGCCGGTAAACAAAAAGGTGATTCTGGAAATATGCTCCAAAGCTATGGAAAAGGTAGATTCCACAAGACAGAAGCGAAGCGATGATCTCCGTATCCGTGAAAAGCTGGAGACAGTTGTACCCATGATCGAGAGCGGATATATCAATAATATTCTTCTGCAGGATGATTTTCAGACATATCAGGATAATTACAGGGAGCTTCTGGATATCCGGGAAGAATATGGATATATGATCGTGGCTGAATTCGGGGATTCTACGGAAAATGGTGTTCTTACCAATGCGGTGGGGGCCAGTGTGAAGGCAAACAAATTTTATTCCACATTCCGGGAAATCGCTCAGGGATTTTTTGAATGTCTGGTAGGACCCATTATGGGAAACCGTATTGTACTGCTTGTTCCGTACCGTAATTCCAGGGAGTCCTATGAGGAACGTGTGGAGGTTGTAACAAGAACCAGAAACATGGTACATAAGCTGGAAAGCAGGATCGACAGTAAATTTCGCTGTGGTATCGGCCGGGTGAAGGAGATGGGAAGCACCATGAAAGAATCCTTCAAGGAGGCCATGATCGCACTTCGGGAAAGCACCAGCCATGTGATACATATTGAGGATGTTCCAGCTGCACAGAAATATGACGGCGAATATCCAAGAGATCTGGAACGTCGCTATGAAAAGCGGGTGATGGATAAGGATGTGGCAGGAGCTTTAAGCTGTGCCGAGGAATTTATCAGGTGGATGGAGAAGCAGCCGGGAGTAGATCTGGAGGACATGCGCATTAAGATCCTGGAGCTTGTGATGGGAGTGGAAAAAAAAAGGCCTTTTGCAGGTACCGTGAAATATGCGATCAGCTGCCGCAGAAATTATATTCATGAGATCCAGGAATATACAGATATAGAAGGAATGAAAAAATGGTTCCTGGGCAAAACATCAGAAATCTGCAGTAACATGGAAAGTGCAAGGGAAAAAGAAGCGGTTTCTATTATCGAAAAAGCAAAGTCCTATATTCGGGACAATTACAAAAAAGATATTTCACTGGATGAGGTGTCACGGGAGGTGGATATCAGCCCTTATTATTTCAGCAAGCTTTTTTAAGCAGGAGACCGGAGGAAATTTTATCGAGTATCTTACAGAAGTGCGGCTTCGGAATGCAAGAGAACTTCTCAAGGATTCAGGGCTTTCCATCAAGGAGATCTGTGCGGAATCCGGATACAGCGACCCCAATTATTTCAGCAGGATATTCAAGAAATACGAAGGCGTGACACCAAGTGAATTTAGAGAGAAGTTGAGGTAGACAATATGAGCGGGGGGAAAATGATTAGGAAGCTGTTGATCTTGCTGTGTCTGTTGACATTGATGCTGAATGGCTGCGCTTCCGAAAAAACAAAGCAGACAGCTGCACAGGAAAACGATACAGAGGAAGACAGTGGTGAAAAGAAAATTCAGATCGGTCTTACAGTGGATTCTTTTGTTATTGAGAGGTGGATTCGTGACAGGGATGTATTCGTGGCAACAGCAAGGGAGCTGGGAGCGGAAGTGAATGTTCAGGATGCGGGAGCAGATACAAAAGAGCAGATCAGCCAGATTGACTATTTTATCAAGAAGCATATGGACGTGATCGTGATCATTGCCAGAGACTGCAAAGCATTATCTGAGGCTGTGGAGTGTGCCCACAATGCAGGAATCAGGGTGATCTCCTATGACCGCATGGTAAATGATGCGGATACAGACATGTATATTTCCTTTGATAACCGGAAAGTCGGAGAGGTTATGGCACAGTCCATGATGGAGCGATCCCTGATGGCGGAAAGATTTTTATGATCCAGGGATCTGCTTCAGATAACAATGTGGACATGGTAAAAGAGGGATTTGAAGACACTCTGAAAAACAGTGATCTGAAGGTGGTTTACGAAGCCAACTGTGAGGGCTGGGTCGCGGAGCTGGCAGCAGATTATGTGGAGGAAGCACTGGAAGAGTATCCTGATGTAAAGGGAATCATGTGCGGAAATGATGATATTGCCAGCCAGGTGATACAGATTCTTGCGGAAAACCAGCTTGCCGGACAGGTGATCGTGGTAGGCCAGGATGGTGATCTGGCTGCATGTCAGCGTATTGTGGAAGGAACCCAGTACATGACAGCATTTAAATCTATCGAAGATCTGCACGCCAGGCAGCTGAATATGCGGTGAAGATGGCAGAAGAGGGAAAGATTTCGTCAGATGTGACAGATACCATGAACGATGGAAGCTACGATATCCCGGCGAAGGTGCTGGAACCGGTTGCCGTTACAAGGGATAATATTGATGAGGTGATCATTGACGGCGGTTTCCACAGACGAGATGAAGTATATCTCAATATAGATTACGATACAGAGTAATGCAGAACAGATTGCATACCGGCATATATGTGGCAGTGAAATTCTGCAAGTAATGTGGCAGTGTATCCATATGCGCAATAATACACAATTATGACAAAAATCAATAGCAGATTTTTGGTGCAAAAATGTCTTGCCTGATGCAGGGCATTTTTCTTTTGCAAAAAAATGTCTCTGTCCTTGCCAACTATGTCCAGACAGTCCTGTGCTATAGTAACATCATCAAAGGAAACGTGATTCCAAAAACAAATAATGAAACGGAGGATTTTACAATGAAAAGAAAAATGGTATCTGCACTTCTTTGCGCAACAATGGTAGCTGGTATGGTGGTAGTTCCGGCAGCAACAGCACAGGCAGCAGACAAGAAACTGATCGGTGTTACCATGCCGACCAAGGATCTCCAGAGATGGAACCAGGATGGCGATAACATGAAGAAAGAGCTGGAGGCAGCAGGATATGAGGTAGACCTTCAGTATGCATCCAACGATGTAAGCACACAGGTTTCACAGCTTGAGAACCAGGTAGCAAACGGATGTGACCTTCTGGTTGTGGCATCCATCGATGGAAGCAGCCTTGGCGAGCCTCTGAAACAGGCCAAAGAAAAAGGAATTCCGGTTATCTCTTATGACCGTCTTCTTATGAATTCCGATGCAGTAACCTATTATGCAACATTTGATAACTACAAAGTAGGTCAGAAACAGGGCGAGTACCTGGTAGATGCACTGGATCTTGACAATCAGGACGGACCATTCAATATTGAGCTGTTCACAGGAGATCCTGGCGATAACAACTGTAACTTCTTCTTCGGTGGTGCAATGGATGTTCTCCAGAAATACATCGATGACGGTAAGCTGGTAGTAAAATCCGGTCAGACAGAGTTCGAGCAGGTTGCTACAGCTAACTGGGACAGTGCAAAAGCACAGGACAGAATGGATACTATCATCGCAGGTAACTACTCTGACGGAACAAATCTTGACGCAGTTCTCTGCTCCAACGATTCCACAGCCCTTGGTGTTGAGAATGCACTGGCAGCTTCCTACACAGGAGAATATCCGATCATTACTGGTCAGGACTGTGACACACCAAACGTTAAGAACCTTGTAGCAGGAAAACAGGCAATGTCTGTATTCAAAGATACAAGAGCTCTTGCATCTGCAGTAGTAAAAATGGTTGACTCCATCATGAAAGGTGAGGAGCCGGAAGTGAACGATACAAAATCCTATGATAACGGAACCGGTGTCATCCCGACATACCTTTGCGATCCGGTTGTTGTTACAACAGATAACTACAAAGAGATCCTGATCGACTCCGGATACTACACAGAGGATCAGATCAAATAATCAGAATTTTTAAGAAAGAAATTTATCACATGCAGGCGGGGAATATAACCGCCTGCATGAACAGTGGAAAGGGAGGGAAATTGAGTTGGCTAAGATACTTCTGGAAATGAAAAATATCACCAAAACTTTCCCAGGTGTAAAGGCACTGGATAATGTTAATCTCCAGGTCGAGGAAGGCGAGATCCACGCACTGGTAGGTGAAAACGGTGCCGGTAAATCTACATTGATGAATGTATTAAGTGGTATTTATCCGTACGGTTCGTATGAAGGAAATATTATTTATGATGGTGAGATCTGTAAGTTTAACACTATCAAAGACAGTGAACATAAAGGAATTGTAATCATCCACCAGGAACTTGCTCTGATCCGTACATGACTATCGGGGAGAACATGTATCTGGGTAATGAAAGAGGCAAAAGCTTTTCCATCAACTGGAATGAAACTTATGGAGAAGCAGATAAATATTTGAAAATAGTAGGACTGGAGGAATCCTCCAGAACTTTGATCAAGGATATTGGTGTAGGTAAGCAGCAGCTGGTTGAGATCGCAAAGGCACTTGCAAAGAATGCAAAGCTGCTCATTCTGGATGAGCCTACCGCATCACTGAATGAAGATGACTCCAAAGCTCTTCTGGATCTTCTTCTGAAATTCAAGAAGCAGGGAATGACCTCTATCATCATTTCCCATAAATTAAATGAAATCTCCTATGTAGCAGATAAGATCACAGTTATCCGAGATGGATCTACCATTGAAACACTGGATAAAAATAAAGACGATTTTTCTGAGCAGAGGATCATTCAGGGAATGGTTGGACGTGAGATGACAGACCGGTTCCCGAAACGTCCAAATGTAAAGATCGGCGATGTTTCCATGGAGATTAAAAACTGGAATGTTTATCATCCGCTGTATACAGAACGTAAGGTGGTAAATAACGTATCCTTTAAAGTACATAAAGGAGAGGTTGTCGGTATTTCAGGACTGATGGGAGCAGGACGTACAGAACTGGCTATGAGTATTTTTGGCAAGAGCTATGGAACTAAAATTTCTGGACAGGTGTTCATGAACGGAAAAGAAGTGAAGCTGAATACAGTTCAGGAAGCCATCGACAACAAGCTTGCTTATGTTACAGAGGATCGAAAAGGAAACGGGCTGATCCTTCCAAGTCCATAAAGATGAACACTACGCTTGCAAACATGTCCGGTATCAGTAATGGAAAAGTGATCGATACGGATAAAGAATACGCAGTTGCTGAGGAATACAGGAAGAAACTGAAAACCAAGTGTCCGACAGTTGAGCAGAATGTCGGAAACCTGAGCGGTGGTAATCAGCAGAAGGTCCTTCTTGCAAAATGGATGTTTGCAGAGCCGGATATTCTGATCTTGGATGAACCTACAAGAGGTATTGACGTAGGTGCCAAATATGAAATCTACTGTATCATCAATGACCTGGTCGCAGCAGGAAAATCTGTGATCATGATCTCTTCTGAGCTTCCGGAAGTGCTTGGAATGTCAGACAGAATCTATATCATGAACGAGGGCAGATTCGTAGGTGAGGTAAGTGGTGAGGAAGCTACATCTGAGCTGATCATGTCCAGGATCGTGAAGTCAGGTAAAGGAGAGTAAGAAGATGGAGAAAAAGATTAGTTTTTCAGAAATATTAAAAAAATATACCATGGTCATTGTTCTGGTATTTGTTGTGATCATGTTTTCTGTGAACACAAAGGGCGTTATGCTTCTTCCGCAGAATGTAAATAACCTGGTAGCCCAGAATGCATATGTATTTATTCTTGCAACCGGTATGCTGTTCTGTATTTTAACAGGTGGTAACATCGATCTGTCAGTTGGTTCTGTTGTATGCTTTGTTGCTGCTGTCGGTGGTAAGATGATGGTTCTCAACAGTATGAACCCGTATCTCACTATGATCGTGATGCTTCTTGTGGGTATTGCCATTGGTGCATGGCAGGGATTCTGGATCGCTTATGTACGAATTCCTCCATTTATTGTTACTCTGGCAGGTATGCTTGCTTTTCGTGGCCTTTCCAACGTAGTCTGGAAGGACAGACCCTGGCCCCGATGCCGGATGCTTATCTGGCTCTGTTCAATAACTATATTCCGGACTTCCTTGGTGGAGGTGAAGGATTTAACAGAACATGTTTTGTAGTTGGCATTATTGTCTGCATCGTCTATGTTGCACTTGTTATGAAAAACCGTGCAGACCGTGCAAAAAAAGGCTACAGTGTTGAGTCTTTCGGTGGTGTTGCAGTGAAGATGGTTCTGATCTGTGTAGTTGTTCTTGCATTCATGTTCAGACTTGCTCAGTACAAAGGTATCCCGAATTCCCTTCTCTGGGTTGCAGTGATCATCGCAATTTATACATACATTGCTTCCAAGACTACAACAGGTCGTTATTTTTATGCAGTTGGCGGTAATGAGAAGGCAACAAAGCTTTCCGGTATTGACACAAACAAGGTTTATTTCCTTGCTTACCTGAATATGGCCTTCTGGCAGCTATTGCAGGTATGGTGACAATGGCCAGACTGAACTCATCCAACCCACAGGCAGGTACAAACTTCGAGATGGATGCGATCGGTGCATGTTTCATCGGTGGTGCTTCTGCTTATGGTGGTACCGGTACAGTTCCCGGTGTTATCATTGGTGCCCTCCTTATGGGTGTTCTGAACCTTGGTATGAGTATCATGGGTATTGACCAGAATATCCAGAAGGTTGTCAAAGGTATGGTTCTTCTTGCAGCCGTTATCTTCGATGTTGTAAGTAAGAGAAAATCCTTTATCGTAAAATAATAAAAATGAATGAAGTTTAGCAGCAGGCTTTCGGAAAGATCTGAAGCCTGCTGCTTTTTGTATAGGAAATTATTTCGCAACAGGATTCTTTTTTTTGTTGTTGTTTTATGTGAGAGTTTTTTGCCAGATTTTGTGGTTTTATGGGGGATATGCTTGTTTTTGGGAGAGCGTTATATTATAATAAGGGAAAGTTAGTGATTTACGATTTTGTGTTGTCGGGAGGCTGTGATGGGAAATACAGTGACGATTTGTTTTGCGAATAATAAGGGCGGCAGCGGGAAGTCTACCAGCTGTTCCAATGTAGGTGCGGCACTGGCCGGTATGGGTAAGAAGGTTCTTCTCGTGGACGGCGATATGCAGCTGAATCTTTCCCTTTCATTTTTTGATGAAGAAGAAGTCCTGAAAATGGCTGCCGGGGAAAAAAATCTCTACTATGCCATTGGTCATCAGTCGGATCTCAGCGATTTTATCGTGCATACGAAGTATGAGAATCTGGATCTGGTTCCGTCGTCTACGCTGATGAGCTCCGTGGAATATGAGCTTTTTACGAAATGGCAGAGAGAATTTATCCTGCGGAAATGTCTGCAGAAGATCAAGGATTCCGGGGTGTATGATTACATTCTCATCGATGCACCGCCGACTCTTGGCGGCTGGGTGATGAATATCCTGTGTGCATCGGATTACGTACTGGTTCCAGTGGAGGCCAGCCCGTGGGGCATGTTTGGGCTTGCAAATATGTTTGATTTTCTGAATGAGGTCCGTGAGATCGCTCCGCGCTTCAGGTTCTGGGAATCGTGGTGACCAAGGCAGATGCCAGAAAGAATTATTTCAAACAGACCATGGAGACTTTGAAAGAGATGGAAGGAATCTATCTTTTCGAATCCTTTATCCGTGTGGACAGCTCTATCGAATGGTCACAGGACAGCAGCGAGCCGGTTGTGGAATTCAAAAAAAGCAGCCGCAGCGCAAAAGAATACATAGCATTAGCAGAGGAGGTAATGGATCGTGTCAGTAGGTAAAGCAAGCATCGCAAGAGCAGTAAATGCAGAGAAAACAGCAAAGACAGAAGAGAAAGTTACAGAGGTAAAAGTGACAGAAAAAGCCGACAGAAGTAAAGACAGAAACAGGAGAGAAAGCTGCCGAAAAGAAAACCACAGCGAAAGCTTCGGCAAAGAAGA